>Ga0315289_10002524_pt1 | contig 27991 bp, 20 predicted proteins | sample YL17G11_40_MG_FD_203452 | JGI IMG/M metagenome (GOLD analysis project Ga0315289, IMG submission 203452) | Sediment microbial communities from Yellowstone Lake, YNP, Wyoming, USA - YL17G11_40 | ecosystem: Environmental > Aquatic > Freshwater > Lake > Sediment | place: USA: Wyoming | collected... | reverse complement strand
GCGGTTCTGGGTGGACGTAGAAACGAATCTCCCCGTGCGCATCGAGATGACGGGGATGGAAGGCCACCAGATGATGAAGCTCGTCATGGAGAACTTCGAGTGGAACGCCCAGCTTGACGAGAGCTTCTTCGAGCCGAACATCCCGGCGGACTACACGCTGCAAGACGACGCGCGTGCCGGCCAGGCGCGGCAGGAGAATATGCGGGCCCGACCGGCGGATGCGCGAGCACTAACAGAGCAAGAGCAAGCGGCCGTGCCCCAAATCCAGGAAATGGTCCGCCTGTATCTTCAGGCTCTCCGCGACCAGAATTGGGACGACCTCATCAAGTGTGTCCCCGGGTTCGCCAAGCTCACGCCGGAGCAGCGTGCGTCTGCCTATCCAGAATTGGACGGCATGCAGGTCGGGCAGATCGGCCAACCGTTCAAGACCGCAGCATCCGACATCTGGCACGTCCCCTGCCAGATCGGATTGAAAGGCCACGCACCCGTTGACGGGGAGGAGGTTCGCGTGCGCTATGACTCAACCCTCGGCCGGTTCGTGGTCTTTGGCGGGCCATGAGGTACAACTGCCGCACAGCACAATATAATTGCCTGCAAGGCCGGGCCCACGCGACCCGGCCTTTTCCTTGCCCCCGCTCCGATCGCTGCGGTATTGACTTGATTTCGAGCGGGACCTGAAGTAGAATCCGTTCCGTTTCAAGCGGATAATCTCACCCCTCGCAGATGCGGAAAGGAGAAAAAGATGAAGCGGAGAACCGGTCTATTATCCATGGTACTCGTCTTTTCGGCTGGACTGGGTGTGTCCCTTTGTCCCGGAGCGGCGTCCAACCAAGAAGCAACAAGGCGCGAAGGTCTCGCCTCGCCCAAGCAAGCGGAGAAGCGCGAGCGGGCGATGGATCGGGTCGTCCACATCGAGGAAGGCATCATCCGGGAGGTCCCCTCAGTACCTCGATTGTGCGACAGTATGAATATCCCGAAGGAGAAAGTGAGCATCGGCGACTGCAACCTGTACTGCGAACAGGAAGGCCAGGGCACACCTGTCGTTCTCCTCCACGGCGGACCCGGCGCGACCCATCACGAGTTTCACCCCTGGTTCTCCCAAACCAAGGATTTCGCCCGCGTCATCTACTACGATCAGCGTGGCTGTGGCCTGTCCGATTACCGGCCCGGAAAGGGTTACAGCGTGGATCAGGCCGTCGAGGACCTCGACCGACTGCGCCAGGCGCTGGGCATCGAGCAGTGGGTCGTGCTGGGCCATTCCTACGGCGGCTTTCTGGCCCAATATTACGCGACGAAGCACCCCGAGGACATCAAGGGGCTGGTCTTGATGTGTGCCTCCATGGGGCTGCACGGCGAATCTCTCCCCTCCCGGCAGGGTGAGTTTATCTCGGCGGAGGAACGCAAGAAGATGAACGAGATTCGCAAGACCTCCGGCCTGTCCATTGCCCAACTCGTGTACAACAATCATCTCAATGGTGACTGGAAGCGGCAGAGCTACTACAAGCCCACACGGGAGCAGCTCGCCCAAACCGCTCTCTATGGGTGGGTCCACGACTTCGACCGCAATTTCAATGGCGTCATGAGCCGTTCCGAGGATGCGGTGGACCTGGAGGGCGCTTTCGCCCGGTGTCCCATTCCCACGCTCATTCTGGAGGGCAAGTGGGACATGTCGTGGAACACGGACAAGCCGGAGCGATTCCGAAAGAACCACCCGAACGGCAGGTTCGTCATGTTCGAGGCCTCGGGTCACAGCCCCTTCGAAGATGAGCCGGAGGTGTTCTTCCCGGTCTTGAAGGAGTTCCTGACCGCCCTGCCGCTAATGCCGAGCGAGAAGATCGACGCGTGGAAGACTGCTCTGGTGAAATGGCGGGCAGACAAGAAGGACCCTCTATTGGCAGGAAAGATGAGTCCGGAGGAAGAGCAGGCGATGGAGGAATTTCGCCGCCTCAAGGCGCGGATTCTCGCGGGGGAAAGCTATGAGGATGCCTCCACTCCCCTTCATGCGGCCCTGACGCGATTCTCCCAGTGGAAGCCGGGAGGCACGCGGGACTACTTCACCGGTCTGGATATTCTCCGCGCCCCCCTGCCGCCCGAAAAGCCCGAAGAAGGGAGTCTCTGGCCGATTTTCGCCGGGTCGAACGAGTTGGAGGACACCTTCATCGTGGTCCGCTCGAAAGGACAATGGCTCTGGGCCGGCAATACGGGTAGCGGCGCCGACTGGCGTTTCCACCGGGCCGCATTCGAAAAATTCGCGCGACAGGAGATCGCGCGGAAATCGGCGCAGGACAATCGTCCCGCCGTGCCGGATGTGTCGGCGCCGCCCACGGCTGGCCGGCCCGGCGCCAACCGCGTCCTGAACCTGGACGGACAGACCGGCTTCGTCCGCGTCCCCGACTCCCCGTTGCTCCACACGTTCACGAACGCCATCACGATGGAGGCCTGGTTCAAAGCCTCGTCGTTCGCCGCGCAGGAGGGCAACATCAACTCCCTGCTCCGCAAGAACGTTGCGGCCGAAAATGAAAACTTCCTGCTGCGCTTCCGCACCATCGAGGGGCAGCCCTGGGTGGAAGTGAGTCCGGGGTGCGATCTCGGCGTGGCCCGCGCGAGCCATTCTTTCGCGACCGGCCAATGGTACCACGTGGCCGGAGTCTACGACGGCACGGCGGTCACCATTTACGTGAACGGGGCCAAGATCGGCAGCCAAAGCGTCTCCGGGCGGATGAGCATCGACAACTCGGACCTCTTTATCGGCAAGGGCGACCCGGAATTCAGCTCCGGCGAGTACTTCCACGGCGTGCTGGACGAAATTCGCCTCTGGAACGTGGCGCGTTCGCCGGAAGAGATCCGGGCGGCGATGAACACGCCCCTGACCGGTAAAGAACCGGGCCTGATCGCCTGCTGGGACTTCGACAACGACACTGCCCAAGACAAATCCGGTCATGGCGCGGATGGCGTCCTGCATCCGGAGGCTCGGATCGCAGCAGAGGCCCCAACCGCGGCGCAGCCACCGGCGCCTCCTGCAGCCCAGAGCAAGACCCCATCTCCGACGGGCTTGCTGGAAAGCCTCGGCTGGGGGCGGAGTTCCAATGAGAAGATCGCTTCCGCCTATAGTCCGAAATGGTTGGATCAGATCGACGACGCCTGGCTGTCGCTCAAGGCTGGATTCGCCTTGTACGACGCCCGGCGCTACCAGGAAGCCCTGGCCCTTTTCGACAAGATGGCAGAGAGGGCCGAAGGGGACCCACGCGGACAAGCCGTGGCCCTGATCTGGCAGGGACACATGTTGGACCTCCTGAACAGAAGAGACGAGGCGGTGGCGCGATATCGCAAGGCCGCCGGCCTGGACGTTCCGGGCGGACAACGCCACGATCAGTATGGCCTGGCGTATTACCCGAGCATCTATGCCAGGCAAAGAATGGATTCCCCCTTTGTCCGGGTGGAAAATCTCATGGCGGACTGACGGCGGATAGAGCATGATCCGCGGAATCGGGCCTCCGGCGCTTGGAGAAAAGCTCTCGCCGTGTTAGAATAGAAGAACCGGGACAGATGAGCTGCCCGGGCGAAAAGTGCTTCTGTGCGTGCGAGGGTGGTCCATGCGGTATTCATTCCTGTGCCTGCTCCTGTCCGCCTCATCCGGACTGGCGGCGATTACCGTGGAGGGCGTTACGGATAAGAAGGTCTACGCAGACCGTGTCGCCTTTACAGTTCGCCCGGAGGCGGGCTTCGAGTTTACAGCTACACTGAACGGTCGCCCGATAGCAGCGGATGTTCGTACCGAGGTCAATGAGCCGGAATACTACGAGCTGAAGGTGCTCAAAGAGAGGAAATCCACTCGGACCCAGGAGAGCCGACTGGTGCGCTTCATTGTCCGGGCGAGCGACCGGGGCAGCACCGAGTGGGGTCTGCCCCGCTGGACCCCCTATCCGACGATTGCTTCCGCCGCCGCGGAGTCTGCCGGTGCCCGGCTCGTGATCGTCACGCCCGCCCTGTACCCTACAGGCCTGGAAATCCCCGTCCTCGCCCGCATCGAGGACGCGTCGGGTCATCGCGTCGGCGTCAATGGCTCCGTCACGGCCCTCGGCTTTGAGGACCGCCCGCTGCAACTTCTGCGCGGGGTCGGGTCGGTCTTCCTGCCTGCCGCCGGGAAGCCAGGTACCATCTCCTACACCGGCGAGATTCACTCGCTGGCCGTTCCCAAGAAGATCGTGATCGAGAATGCCACAAATTGGCGACTGGTGTCTGCCAATATCACCAGTTCCACCGATTGGGGCGAGAACGCGCGCATCCACCTCGCGCCCGGGGCCGTCGGCGCGTTGCGAGTCGCGGCCGGCGCCACGCTGACCATCGGCAGCGGCAGTGTGATCGCGGTCGATCCCGACGTCGAGATCGTTGTGGACGGCCGCCTCGTCGTCAACGGGACCTTGGAGCGGCCCGTCGTCTTTACCTGCCGGGATAGGAAGGTCCCCTGGGGCGGATTCGTCTTCGAGAAAAGCACCTCGCGCGGGGAACTCACGGGCACGATCCTCACCGGCAGCGGTGCCGACCCAAGCTGGTTCGACAACAATCCCGGTCACGGCAGCAGCCACCGCGACAACCAATGTCTGTTCTACCTCTCCAACGGCGCGAATGTGGCTCTGACGGACTGCTGGCTCGTGGAGAACCACGGACAAGCCGGACATGGGGAGAAGGCCTACCTGACGATGACGCGCTGCCTCGTGCAGAAATGTGTTACCGCCGGGCAGTACAATGGCGGCGCCCTGGTTCTGGATGATTGTGCGCTGATCGAATTCCCCTCGGCCACCGCCCCCTATGCCGATGCCGACAACGACGGCCTGTACTTGACGGGCGGCGCGCACTCTCTCACCGATTGCCTGATCGGCTGGTCGCTGGACGACGGAATCGACGCGGGGGGCAGCGGCGCCGGCTCGGTAACGGTCCGCCACTGCTGGTTCGAATCGTCGTATCACGAAGCTTTGGCCTGGTCGGGCACGCAGAGGCGCACGGCGATTGACTCCGTCGCCCTCAACTGCGGCCAGGGGTATGAGTGCGGCTACGAGGCCCCGGACGTAAACACCGTCCACTGCCTGAGCACCGCCAACGTCGTGGGCGCCCGCTTCGGCGACAACTACGACTGGACCTACAACGGTTTCTTGAACGTCCGCGACTCGCTGCTGCTGTTCAACCACAGGGATATCTGGGGCCGGGCCTGGGACAACTGGGACATTCACCTCACGCAAATGGACATTCAGGACAGCTACGTCACGATCCCCGACGGCAATTTCCCGAACAATCGCCTCTGGAACCCGCAGGTCGACCCGAATCAATCAGACGAACTGAAACCCTTCCTGCCCACACCGGCCGACACAGTGGGCATCGGTATCGCGACGCCCGCCGACACGGTCAATCCCGCGGCGATTGCGAAAGGAATCCCCGTCCGCCTGAGCACCTTCACGACCAAGGAGGTCAGCGTCGATTTCACCATCAGCGCGGGAAACACCCAGGTATCCAGAGGCGCGCTGCATTTCCTCCCGGGCGAGACGGTCCAGTTCATACCCTTTGCGATTCCTTCTGCCGGGAAGACGAACCCGGTCGACATAACGCTGCGCAATCCGATCAACGCTGAATTGACCGGATACCAGCAAATCACCTGCCCGCCCGCACCGTGAGCGGCCGCGTCGCCGATCCAGAAGAGCCGCGTGCGGCAAAGACACAATCGTCACAAGAATCTCCTGGCGGGCTGAATCTGCAACCAACCGCTCTCCCTCCCCAGCCTGGTTTTTCTCCGAAGTTGTGTTTTTTGCGTGAGTAAAACTCTGCGCGAGCGTGTTATATAGACGCAAAGGGATCGATCCGTAAGACCAAGGGGCAGGACCCGTGCTGGAAGATAAGTTCCTCATCTGGAAACTGCGGCAGGGAAGTAGCGCGGCACTCTGCCGAATCTACGAGAAGTACAGAGACGATCTGCTCCGGTTGGCGGTGTCCCTGGCGAACGACACGGCGGCGGCCGAGGACATCGTGCACGATGTGTTTGTCTGCTTTATCCGCCAGGCGCGGCAGTTTCGGCTGACCGGCTCGCTGAAGAGTTATCTCGCTACGTGCGTCGCCCACCGGGCCAGGAATGTCAACCGGGCCCAGCATGTGCGGAGGGTCGTCCCGCTCGACGAAGCCGGGGATGTGGCGACGCCATCCTGGCGGCCGGACCAGTGGCTCGTGTGCAGTGAGGAGATGCGGCAGATGGCCCGCGCCTTGGCGCTGCTGCCGGACGAGCAACGAGAGGCCATCACCTTGCATCTGCAAGGCGGCCTGAAGTTCCGGGAGATTGCCGAGTTCCAGCACGTACCGCTCAAGACGGCCCTGAGCCGCTACCGCGGCGGATTGACCAAGTTGCGGGCCCTGCTCAATGGTGAGGTATAACAATGCGATCACTGAGAGATGTCAAAAGAAGCGTTGCCCAAGCGCCGGTACACGTAGGCCGTAAGGCCGATGATGCCATGCTCGAGCATCTGCTGCGGGAATTGCCTGCCTCTGAGGAGAGCTCGACCGGACGGCCGACGCAGGTAAGACGGCCCGTCATGAGGCCCATGGCATACGCTGCCACTGTCGCGATTGCCACGGCGGTTGTGGCCTGGCTCGTGTTTGCCGGCCGCGCCCCTGAGAACCAACAATTCGCGACAGTCGCACCGGCAAGCACGTCCGGGATTGCCCTGCTGACGGAGATCTCTCTCGAACGTGCTTTCCGGCGCGGAGGGATTGAGGCCGTGGAGAGCCAATGCCGGAAGGCCCTGGCGGCACCCACGGGGAAACGCGTGACACCATCCTTGGAAGAACTGTTGGCCGAATTGGCCGGCAATGAGAAAGATATGGGAGGTAAAAGCTCATGAACGCGATACTATGCAGTAGATTCGGCAATATACTCCTATTCGCCACCACAGTGACCTTGTTGGCGTCGTCCGCCCGCGCCTATCCGCCGGACAATGCGGCGGTGCTGTACTACCGGGCCTTCCTGCTGTACGAGGCCGAGGACGCGATCAAATCCGCCTTAGACGACTACCGTCAGGGCCGGATCGGACACAGCGAAGAAATCGAGCGCTACTTAGCCAAGAATGCGCCGATCATCAACATGGTGCTCGATGCCACTCACATCGAGCATTGCGACTGGGGCCTGGATTACTCCCAGGGCACGGAAGTCCTGCTGCCGCCCCATCACAAAGCCAGGGAGATTTTCTTCCTGATCGCCGCCGAGGCCACGAGGCAGGCCGATATAGGCCATCCGCGCCAGGCCCTGGAGCGTTGCGTATGCATGTACCGCATGGCGAACCATCTCAACGAGCGGCCCTTGATCTGCCATCTGGTCGCCACGGCCATCACGGCGGCGACCAACAAGTGCGTCGTCCGGTTTCTGTCGGAAATGCCCTCGGACGCAGAGACTCTGACGTGGCTGCGCGACGAGTTGGCCACACTCGACCAGCAGCCGCTTTCCGTGTACCCTGCGCTCGACTGGAAACGCGAGGCCGGAGTCATCTCCATGGCGCCAGAACGGATCGGCGGCGTGGTGCAGGCCGGGCTGGACGAAGGGGATCTGAAGAAACGGGCGCTGGAGCGGATTCGCACGGCAGACTCGCAATTCTATGCCAGGAACATCGTCTATTGGAATAGCTTCCTGAGCCGCGTCCAGGCCGCCTTCCACAAGCCGTACGAAGCGGCTCGGGTGGAGATCCAGGAGTTGGACAAACAACCGGCGAAGGATTTCGACAGGAATCCGGATGCGACCTTGACCGCTTGTCTCGCTCCTACGTTCTTGCCGATCCACGTCCTGTCCGTGCGACTGCAAGCCCAGTCCAACGCCGTGCGCGCCGCCGTGGGCGTCTACTTGTCCCAAGCGCAGACAGGCCGGCTGCCGGAGACGCTGCCCGCCGGCAGTCTCAGCGATCCATTCAGCGGCAAGCCGTTGCAGTACGAGAAGGCCGATGATCACTTCGTCCTGCGCTGGCAGGAAAAAGAGAACCCCCAGAAGGCCGGGGCCAATCAGTACGAGTTCAAAGTCAGACCCTAATTCGTAATCGTGTCCCGAGAGCCAGGCCGGGCCGCGCCAAGCCCGGCCTTTCTCATGCGCCGGACTCGATCAATTCTGAGACCGCTTAGAGGAAACCGGTCTCGTTCCCCGTTATATTGGTGAACGTTCGTAATTCTGAGGTTCGCCGGCGATGACGCTCGAAGACCGATATCTCGTCTGGAGACTCAAGCGGGGCAGCGCGCAGGCCCTCTGCCGGATCTACAACCGGTACGAGAGCGACCTGCTGACCCTGGCGACGAGCCTGCTCGGCAGGACAGGCCAAGCGGAGGATGTCCTGCAGGACGTGTTCGTCAAGTTCATCGAGTCGATCGACACCTTCGAACTGACGGGCAGCCTCAAAGGCTATTTGGCAAAATGCGTCGCCAATCGGGCTCGCGATTATCTGCGGACGAACAGAGGACGTACAAGTGAGCCGATTGCGGATTATGGGCGGGCACCCAGTCCGGCCGAGACCGCGATCGTCGATGAGCAGCGGCAACAGCTTGTCGCAGCCCTGGCTGAACTGCCCTACGAGCAACGGGAAGCCGTGCTGCTGCACCTGCAAGGCGGCTTGAAGCTCCGCGAGATTGCCCACGTTCAAGGTGTTCGCGCTAGGACTCGGTCTTTCTCAGGACGACAGGAGCTTGTATAATCGGGGATGTCAGGCGGTCTTCGTGAATGCAAACTGGCGTGCGGAGCGACTATGATTGTCGGCAGATTGCGGCAGGTGTTTCACCGTTTCCGGGGTAGGCTCATCGAGTTCGATCTTACGCCGTACCGGAAACTGCTGGCTCAGATTGACGCGCGGGGTGAGGGACTCAAGAAACATGCCGACAGTCGTCTGAAAGAACTGTCGGGCGAGTTGATCGCGCGGGCGCGGGCGGGTATCGGGCTGGCTGACTTACTGGTCGAGGCTTTTGCCCTGGCACGCGAGGCCTCCGGTCGCGTGCTGGGGATGCGTCATTTCGATGTCCAGGTGTTCGGCGGGGTTGCCTTGCACCAGGGCAAGCTCATCGAGATGCAGACCGGCGAGGGCAAAACGCTGGCGGCCGTCCTGCCTGCCTATCTCAACGCCCTGACGGGCCAAGGCGTCCATGTCCTGACGTTCAACGATTACCTGGCCCGCCGGGATGCGCAATGGATGGGGCCGGTTTACGAGTTCCTGGGCCTGAGCGTCGGGTTTATCCAGGAGGGTATGGCCCCCCGCGACCGGCGGCGGGCCTACGCCTGTGACATCACGTACGCGACAGCCAAGGAAGCAGGCTTTGATTATCTCCGCGACCACCTGTGCCTGAGTCCAGAGAACCTCGCCCATCGGCCCTTCCACTATGCCATTGTGGACGAGGCCGATTCAATTCTCATCGACGAGGCCCGCATCCCGCTGGTGATTGCGGGCAATACGGACGAGGTGGTCGCTAATCCGTACGAGATCGCGGAGCTGGTGCGGAGGCTCCATGCCGGCGCGGATTACGACACCGATGAGAACGCCCGCAATGTCTACCTGACCGACGCCGGGCTGGACCGCGCCGAGAAGGCCCTGCACTGCGGAAACCTGGCGGAGAACATGCTGCTGCTGGGCCAACTCTACCAAGCCCTGCACGCGGAGGTCCTGCTCAACCGCGACGTGGACTACATTGTGCGGGAGGGTAAGGCCGAGATCGTTGACGAGTTCACCGGCCGGGTCGTCGAGGACCGCCACTGGCCCCACGGGCTTCAGGCCGCCGTGGAGGCCAAGGAGGGATTGACCATCCAAGCCGAGGGACTGATTCGCGGCTCCATCACGCTGATCCACTTCGCCCAGTTGTACCCGAAGCTCTCCGGCATGACCGCCACGGCCCAGGCGGCCGCCGAGGAGTTCACCGAGTTCTACCGCCTCCCGGTCGTGGTCATCCCCCCGAACCGACCATCCATCCGCGTGGACGCCCCGGACTTGGTGTTCGTGACCAAGGAGGCCAAGCACCGGGCCTTGGTCGAGGAGATCGCCGCCGTCCGCGCCACCGGCCGGCCCATCCTGGTCGGCACGAGCACCGTGGCAGAATCCGAGGAATTGGCCGAGGCCCTCCGGCGTAAGAGCGTGACCTGCCAAGTCCTCAACGCCAAGAACGACGAGTTGGAGGCCGAGATCGTTGCCCAAGCCGGAGCGCCTCGTGCCGTGACGATCTCGACGAACATGGCCGGACGCGGCACGGACATCCGCCTCGGCGGCAAATCGGGGCAATACCACGCTGAAGTCGCCGCCCTTGGCGGGCTGTACGTGATCGGCACGAACCGCCACGAGAGCCGCCGCGTGGACGATCAGTTGCGCGGCCGCGCCGCCCGCCAGGGCGATCCCGGCTCCTCACGGTTCTTCATCAGCCTCCAGGATGATCTGTTCCAGCGTTTCGGCATCGATGAATCCCTGGCCCGCGGCGTCGACGCACGCTCGCAAGACAAGCCCATCGACGACCCCAAAGTCAGTGCCGAGATCGCTCACACGCAACGAGTGATCGAAGGCCAGAACCTGGACATCCGCAAGACCCTCTGGAAGTATTCCTACGTCGTCGAGCGTCAGCGATTCATCGTCCATACGCGCCGTCAGAACTTGCTGACCGGCAAGACCGACGGCTCATTGTTGCAGAAACGCGCCCCAGACCGCTATCAACAACTGCTCGCGCAGTTCGGCCCGGCGGTCCTCGACAAGGTCGAGCGGCAGATCACTTTCTTCCACATCGACCGCTGCTGGGCGGAATATCTCGACTACGTAGCCCACATCCGCGCAGGCATTCACCTGATGACCCCCGCCGACCGCAGCCCTCTGGATGAGTTCCACGTGACGGTCGGCAGAGCCTTCCAGGGCCTCATAGACTCGATCGACAACAGCATCGTAGAGACCTTCTTAGCTGCCGAGATCACCGCCGCCGGCATCGACATGGAGAAAGCGGGTCTCAAAGGCCCCACCTCGACATGGACCTACCTGATCAACGACCACCCCTTCGGCGACTGGTTCCAGCGGTTCTACAAAACCGTCGCCAACGCCGGCGACCTGCTCCGCAGCCTCAAACGAGCCCTAACAGACCAGTCCTCCGGCGCGTAGAATCGGCTGCCTATCGCAGCCGTCAAACGGACAGGCCAGAAGCGTCATTGGAGGCAGATCGCCTGGCAACATTCTGAATTGCGCGGGTGCGGGCGCGTTCGCTGTATCGTTTCCACCAGTGAGTCAGACCCCGCCGCATTACCAAGAACACCGTCAACCCAATGAGCACCGCATCCATAACGAAAAAAGACCATTCGAAAGTAGTTCCGAGTCGCGGGTACGCAACGGCCATAGCCAGAAGTTGAAACGAAACGAATACACCAGCCGCTGCCAATTGGAGCCCCCCAAGAAACCGGGTCTCGGGCTGCTCCCCCCTGCGTCGCTCTTTCCACGCCTGCCACATCTTGACATCGCCAACACGGCTCTCGATCTCTGTTTGGACGTACTCCCCGAGTTCGGCAATCCGAACATCATTGTGCATCCAGCCCCATGCAAGGGAGAAACCATAGACAGGGAGGAGGAGCGGAACAGACGCGGGGACGCCCCGTGCTGCCGCATAAGTGAAAAAAGCGCCCGTCGCCATCAACCCCCAGAACACAAACTGATGCCTCATCTCCATCCTTTTGAGGATTTCGTCACGTAATGCCTTGTACTCCGCAAGCAGGAGGTCAGCTTTCTGATCGTTATTAAGCGGGAAGTTAGCTTTCTGATCGCTATTCATGGCCCATGCTCCTTTTCTGAGGATCACCAGATACTGTCACGAGTAATCGGTGCAAACGAGCAATCACGCGATTTGCCTTGGTTGCCATGGGGCCAGGTTGCACTTCCCATGCTAATGCGCCTGCTGTTCCTCGGAGAGGTTCCAGCATTGTCGCCACTGGGAATACAATCGATGGGCTTCCTTCGTCCGAAAAATCGATTTCCCGTCAATGAAGTCACCGCTCGGTATGTCCCTCCACCTGGGTCTCGATTCCACGAGTGTCTCCAGGCTTTCCGTCAGTTGCTTGTGCCATTCTTGCGGGTCGTTGAAATCTCTAGTCTTTCCCTCCTTCGGTCGCTGCAAATCTGCAAGGACTCCCAGCGGATGCAGTGGCCACAGGGCATCGCCTTCGAGACAAACAACTGCCAGGCGATCACTCGTGGGAGGCACCCATGCCGGGTTCAGCTTCCAGGAATCGTGTCTCCTGATAATGTCGGCGCACTGCTCGACCTCTCCCACCTCAAACAGAGGTCTGTCAGAAGCATCAGGACGTTTGAGCGAACTCAAGAGGAATTCGGCGTTCCTAGCCCCACCTTCCATGTGCTCCTGACGTTGTCGCGTCTTGTCCCTCTCCAATAGCTCCTTTTGCTCACCGGTGGCGTCACGAATACTTTGCTCCATGATTCTCGGGATGAAGAACGAATCGTGCGTGAAGGAGAAGGCTGTGGCAACGCGCTTGTCGCGCAGGGTAAGGCCTTCAGCCTCGGCAATCCTCATTACATTGGCGAAGACCACCCACTCATGCTCCTGGCGGTTATCTTCCGGCGCTCTCCAACAGTGCCAGAACCGCCAAGCTGCACTCGATACGACACAAGCAACAACGCAGAGTTCGTCTCGCTGATCTTCCTTTACGCCGAGAAGAGCTTGCTCCAACATGATATTGAAAGGAGCCGGCAATACACTGATAGAATGAATTCGGTGCCTGATGGTCATGTAACCCCGCCCTTCTGGCCCAACCGCTGACCTCTACTTTCCAGCCTTGTCTTGCGTCGCCACGGATGCGCACCTGCTTGTTGCTCGATAGCCCGTGGCCGTCACATCAGCGTTTTGTCGAATCAACCTGCATCCGGATTATCTGTGCCTGGCGGCGATTTCCGCGGCACGCTCGCCAGGTGCCTCTTCTTCGGCTCCAGCGTCACGACGCGCTCGCCTAAGAAGGCTTCGAACTCTCTCAGGTCCTCGCAAATCCGATGGAGGTTGGAGTTGAACTGACGTGTATGTTCCATGCGGTACTTGCGCACTTCTTCGACGTATGGATCTTTCATGGTTCACCTCCGAGGAACGCATCTGGAGAGACAATCTCGGGGCACTCGTACCCCGCGTTCTCGACTGTCTGCCGAACCATCATCTTGGTAAAAGGACTGTTGATGTGGGCGAAATTCCAGGTGGCGATGAAATCCACTCCCGCAGTGGCGGCCAGCGCGATATGCAGCGCATCCTCGGGATACTCCACGGGTATGGCTCGCGCCTCAAGAAGCGTCTGTGCCAGACGTTCCGCCTCGGGCGTTGTCCGCAGAACGGGAAAGGACTGGATCGCGTCGAGCCGACACCTCGCTAACTCGGAATCGCCTTTGCCTGCTTCCTTCACGACGAGTGCAGAAACGAAAGGCGACAGGTCCCCGCCCAGCAAGGCCCAGAAGTCCACTGTGGACTGCTGACGCCCGGCTACAACTACATCCCGACTCGCTCGCCCTGTGTAGTAGCTGACTACGCTGGTCTCGATGTAGACTCTGGGTTCCATGGCCGTAGTCTATCGACAGGAAGCCGATTCCGTCAATCGGATGATAAGAGCGATTTCTTGAGGTCCGCTGAGGCTGGGTCATTCTCGCCATGGGTCGTCCGTTTCCAGATGAATGGCCAGTGGGTTGTAGCGGTCGTACGGCCAACGCACGGGATTGTCCAGGATGTATTGTCGAATCCGGTTCAGGGCCACGTCATTGCGGATGATGTGCTCAAAATAGTTGCGTTGCCAGACGTCGCGCACCGCGGCGTTTTCCCGCATCCATTTGCCCACCCCGATTTTGAATCCCCGGATGATCGAGCCAATGGTCCTGGATGTACCCCGAGGCCACAAGGGTGGACGATCCGTCGGTAGGGGCGAATAATCATTCGCCCGTACGAATGAATCACCATCCGCGCGTGGTGGCGCATTGTCCGACGATGCGGGCGAATGATTATTCGCCCTACGTGAAGACTATCGTCCGCTCCGGCGATGATCAATATCCCATGCACATGGTTCGGCATGATGATGAATTCATCCAGCGTCACCTGGGGAAAATGCACGGGGATTTCCCGCCAGCATCTTTCGACCATGCGGCCTGCGTCGTTCCATTCCATCGCGTCGCCCACGACGCGCCCGAAGAGACACGTATGGCCCTCGGTGCACACCGTCACGAAATACGCACCGGGCTGATCGTAATCGTACCCGGGCAGTCGGATCGACCGGCGTTGGTGTTTATTCGGATCGTATGGCATAGTCACGCCCTCATACAGGCCGATGCGCGATTCTACAAACCAGTCGTCACTCCGTAGGGGCGAATAATCATTCGCCCCCTTCCATGCTCGTACCAATGAATCATCGTTATCCCGTACGGCAAATTATACCTGCGTTGATCATCGTTGTACACGCGCCCAATCCCATCTATGGGTCAGGGCGAATGATTATTCGCCCCTACGGTAGCGCCCTTGCTTTTCGTGGCACGGCCTCTACAATCGGGCCGGCCCGGAGAACGAGAAACCGCGTTCAGGACCGATCCACAATATACATAGAGGATATTGACGATGCGGAATAAAGTCGCTTGTGAATGCCGACGCAGGTCCGGAGCCAGGCAGGAGATGCCCGGCAGACGCGTAGGTTGGCTGCCTGTCGTATGGTTGGCACTCGCGTTGGTTGGCTGGGAGGCGGAGTCGGGCCTCTGGGCACAAGGCCCGAAGGCAGGCACACGGTTGGAGGCGCGTGTCGTTGACGATACCTCCGGGGAGCCGCTCGCGGCACGGGTGGCTGTTACGAATTCCGACGGCAAGCTCGTGGAGATCGAGGGCCGGCATGAGCACGTTCAGTATTTGGGCAAACGCTGGTGCTATGTGGACGGCTCTTTTGCCCTGACGATTCCGCAGGGAGGAGTCCAACTGGAGATCCGCCGGGGATTCGAGACACGACCCCTGTCCGCAACGATCGCGGGCAGTGCTTCAGGCAAGAGCGTCCAGAGGACTCTCCGCTTGCGCCGCTGGATCGACATGCGCCGGCCGGGATACGCCAGCGGTGATATTCATGCTCACCTGCCGGTGCCCAAGGAAGCTCATCTCCAGATGCGGGCGGAGGACCTCAGCGCTCTGACCCTCTTGCACGTGGCCGACCCGGACAATCCGATAGCGACCAACAAGTGCTTCACGGGCCGGCTCGACGCCAATTCGACGCCGGGCTGCGAGATCTACGTGGGGCAGGAAGTTCAGGATTGGCAGATGGGACACCTGAATATGATGGGCCTGACCAAACTGGTTCCCGGCTACCCCTACGCCGGCGGCACGCTCGAATACTGGACGAGCCGGCCGCACTGGGACCTGATCCGGGCCCTGCGGGCGACGCGCGAGCAGAATGGCACGGTCTTCTGGCCGCACATGTCGTCTTTGCCCGGCGCGGAATGTCCGATCGCCTTGGCCCTGGGGCTGCTGGATGGAATCGAGCTGATCACCTGGAACGACCCGACGCAGCTTCCCAACCATTGGGGCCCCTGGCTCAACTCGGGCATGTCCCAGGCCGAGTTCCCGGTCCTGCGCGGCGTGGACCTCTATTACCAGTATGTCAACGCCGGGTTCCGCGTACCGATCGCCGCCGGCACCGACAAATTCGGTGAAGAGATTCCGCTGGGCAGCAACCGCGTGTACGCGAAGGTCCAGGGGCCGGCGACCTACGCCTCCTGGCTGGCGGCGCTCAAGGCGGGCAAAGGCTTCGTCACCAATGGCCCCATCCTGGAGTTCGAAGCCGGCGACGCCGAACCGGGCGACGTGGTCGAGTTCCACGGCGCCAAGCGCATCAGGGCCCGCGTGAAGGCGCGTTCCATCCTGCCGTTCACAACTCTGGAGATCGTCCTCAACGGCGACCCCATCGGTCACAAGACGCTCCCCATCCCAAAGAACACCCCCAAAGACGGCCTGTATTCGATGGAGGTCGAGACGACCGCCGAGCTGACACGCAGCAGTTGGCTGGCCGCTCGGGTCGTGGACCATCCGGACCTGAGAAACCGGATCCTGCCGCGGGACGTGTCCGTCTTCGCCCACACCGACCCGATCTACTTCCTCCAGGACGGCCGCAAGGTCCGCGAGGAGGCCTCCATCGTGTACCTCCGCAAGTACGTCAAAGGCGTGCTGCACTGGCTCGACACAAAGCCGCGTTTTGCCAACGATGAGGACCGCCGCGCAGCCCGCCGGGCCGCCGAGGAAGCCCTGCGCTTCTACGAGGGTCTGTGAAATACGGGGAATGCCGACACGAGCGTTGCCGCTTTCTCGGAAGGAAGAACACGCAGTCGGAGCAAAGGCCTGTTAGGCCAATGAGATTCTGTTGTCAGGATCGACGTGGACTTATACCATGTCGAGACAACAAGCAATGGTTGGTCCAGTAAGGAGTCTCGGCATGAAAGCACACAGATTGGTCCTCCTACTTGTGGTTTCCGTCGTTCTGGCCGGCGGCTGCGTGACCAATGTCCATCACGGCCAAGGGACGGTCATCGTGGCCGGCGAGATGAAGCAGTGGCACGACGTCGTCCTGACCCTCGACGGCCCACAGGCGGATGAGGTGGGCGCACCGAATCCGTTCCTCGATTACCGGCTGGATGTGACGTTCGCCAAGGACGGCCGGCAGTACATCGTGCCGGGCTATTACGCGACGGATGGCAATGCCGGCCAGACCGGCGCTACCGCCGGCAACAAGTGGCAGGTCCACTTTCTGCCGCCGGAGCCGGGGACGTGGACGTATGCCGTCTCGTTCCGCACGGGCGCGGAGGTGGCCATCGGCAGTGAGGGCGGAGTCCCGGTTGCCCCTACGGACGGGATGACCGGGACAGTCGTGATCGGGCCGACGGACAAGACCGGCCGGGACTTCCGCGCCCAGGGCCTGCTCCGGTACACCAGCCAGCGGTATCTGCAATTCGCCCACACCGGGACGTACTTCATCAAAGGCGGGGCCGACAGCCCGGAGAACTTCCTCGGCTACGCGGACTTCGACCAGACGTTTGACACGGCCGAACTCAAACGCACAGGCGAGGCTGCCGGCGAAAAGTTCATCCACCACTATCAGCCCCACCTCGGGGATTGGCGGACCGGCGACCCAACCTGGCAGGGCGACAAGGGCAAGGGCATCATCGGCGCCCTGAACTACTTGGCCTCCAAGGGCATGAACAGCGTCTACTTCCTCACCTACAACATCGACGGCGGCGACGGCCAGGATGTGTGGCCCTGGACCAGCCTCACGGAAAGGCTTCGTTTCGATTGCAGCAAGCTGGCCCAGTGGGAGATCGTGTTCTCGCACATGGACAAGCTCGGCTTGGCGCTGCACGTCGTCACCCAGGAGACCGAGAACGACCAGGCTCTCGACGGCGGTGACCTGGGCCGGCAGCGAAAGCTCTATTTCCGCGAGCTGATCGCGCGATTCGCCCATCACCCGGCGCTCGTCTGGAACCTCGGCGAGGAGAATACGAACACCACCGAGCAGCGTAAGGCCTTCGCCAAGCACCTCCACGACTTGGACCCCTACGATCATCCGGTCGTCTGCCATACCTATCCCGGCAAGTACGATGAGGTCTACAGCCCCCTGCTCGGTTATGCGTACTTCGAGGGCCCTTCGCTCCAGACGAACGACACCCACGGCCAGACCATGAAATGGATCGATCTATCGGCCAAGGCGAACCGGCCGTGGTTCGTCTGTCTCGATGAGATTGGCCCGTCCCACACCGGCGTCAAGCCCGATAATGATGACTTCTGGCATGATGAAGCGCGGGCCCAACACCTGTGGGGCAACCTGATGGCCGGCGGCGCGGGCTGCGAATGGTACTTTGGCTACACCTTCCCCAATAACGACCTGAACTGTGAGAGTTGGCGCGGCCGCGACCACCTGTGGGATATGACGCGGTACGCCCTGGATTTCTTCCACGACTACCTGCCGTATGCGAAGATGAGCCATCACGATGAGTTGACCTCCGCGCCGGACGATTACTGCTTCGCCTATCCCGGCCAGGTCTACGCGATCTACCTGCCGGCCGGGGGCACGACCGACCTCGACTTGGGCAAGGCCACCGCAACGTTCCCGATCCGCTGGTACAATCCGCGGGCCGGCGGCCCCTTGCAGATGGGTACGCTCGCTTCAACCTCCGGCCCCGGCAAGGTCAACATCGGCCAGCCGCCGGAGGACACCGACCGCGATTGGGTGGCGCTGGTAAGGCGTGCTGAGCAATAAGCACCCCGATTGCCCGTAAAATACCTATTGCAAATCGCGCCACCCGCCTTATAATGCCCTCTCGTCAAAATCCCAATTTGCGCGGATGAAGAGAAGATATTCTTGGAGACGATACCCATGGAACAGACTGCCGAATTACAGGTTAACCTGTTTCGGGAGCAAGTGCCTTCGATCGAAGAGACTCGAACGCTGTCTCATCTGGTTCATGCGAGCGAAGTGAATCAGCAGCGGTTCGCGGAGCAGGTGGAGCACAACCTCAGCAGCACCGCCCCGGTGGCCGTCCTGGAGGCCGGAATCGGTCTTTTTATCCTCGGTCGATACAAGGAGGCGGTGGAAAAACTGCAAAAAGGCCAGGAATGCAAAGAGAAGTACATGTACCTGGCTTTCGCCCAGCGGCAAGTAAAGAGATTCGATGAGGCGCTCCAGAACCTGCAGAAGGCCAAGGATCACGGCGCGGAGGCCCTGAACGTCAGTCTGGAGAAGGCGGCCACGTACCGGCATGCGGGCAATCTGGAGGCGGCGGCCAAGGAGATCAAGGCCTGCGCCAACTTCCACAACGTCAGTGCGGAATACCACTACCAGTTGGCCCGCCTGCAGGAGACCCAGGGGGAATACGATGCGGCCGTCACCAACTACAGAAAGGCTCTCGAATTGGCCCCCGCGCACCAGCGTGCCCTCTTCCACCTGGCCTACCGATATGATCTGTCCGGTCATGAGGATGAGGCGGTCGAGTACTACAAGCAGGTGGCCTCCAGCTCGCCGGCCTACGTCAGCGCCCTGCTGAACCTGGCAGTGCTCTACGAGGATCGGGGCGAGTTCGAAAAGGCCAGCGCCTGCGTCGATAAAGTCCTCGAATCCCACCCCAACCACCCGCGCGCCAATCTTTTCTACAAGGACGTGGAAAGCTCCAAGACCATGTTCTACGACGAGGAGAGGGAAAAGAAGAAGAGCCGTAAGAACCAGATCCTCGAGACCCCGATCTCCGATTTCGAGCTGTCGGTCCGCAGCCGTAACTGCCTGCGAAAGATGAATTTGCGCACGTTGGGCGATCTGCTCAATATCACGGAGGCGGAGCTGCTCTCCTACAAAAACTTCGGCGAGACGTCCCTGCGAGAGATCAAGGCCGTCCTGGAACAGAAAGGATTGCATCTGGGCCAGGCGCTGGAAGACAAGCAGCTTCAGCCGGATGAGCCGGAGGTACAGGGCACACCCGAAGACCGGGGAATGCTCAACAAGTCCGTGGACGACCTGCAATTGTCGGTCCGGGCCCGTAAGTGCCTGCAAAAGCTGAACATACGAACGCTGGGCGAGCTGACCCGCACTACGGATGCCGAGTTGCTCGGCTGCAAGAACTTCGGGGTCACCAGCCTCAACGAGATCAAGCGGATGTTGACCACTTTCGGTCTGGCTTTACGGAGTCTGGACTGAGCCGGGCACTATTGTTGAATGTCTCTGCCGAACGCCGATAAGCCGCTGCCCAACGATCCCGATCGCGGAATGGAGGACAAGGGGCCGAAGGCGGAGGAAACTACGGCGGATGTTCCCCCTCGCCCGGAAACGCCGTGCGAGGAGGCGCGACCTGCTCAGCCTGCGCCGTTGGGCATCGTTCCCGCGAGACGGGGCTTTCGTCTGCTTCCCATCCTGATAGGCAGTGCAGCGGCATCTCTCTGCTTGATCGGCATAATCGTTCTCCTGCGCGGCTGCGAACACCGTCAGACGATCCGCCCGACACCTCAGATGGGGATCGAATCCCGCTTCTGGGTCCGTGTGCGGCTGTTGGATCACGTCGCGCAATGCACTTTCGAGGCCTCCTCGGCGTTCCGCATCGCGTCCGCCAACCCCGGCCCGGAGACCCAAGCCGGCACTCCGGCCCTGGAGCCTCTGCATGAACCGACCAGGATCGTCGTTGCCGGCGGTCAGCTCATGCTCGGTGAAACGCCTCTGGCAGGCAAGGAAGTGGTATTCAGCCCCGAAACGCCATACATTTTCGGGCTCAATGGGCACAAGTATCGGGGCAAACTGAAGCTGATCGTTGATCGCGAGGGCCGGTCGTTCGACGCCATCAACCTGGTTCCTCTGGAGCCCTACCTGGCGGGCGTCATCGGGGAGGAGATGCCTTATTACTGGGAGGCCCAGGCCCTGCGGGCCCAAGCCATCGCGGCACGCACCTACTGCCTGTTCATCAAGAACCGCTTCGGGACCAAACGCAACTACGATGTCAGCCGGACGCAGTCCAGCCAGGTCTACGGTGGCATCGGCGCGGAGTCCTCGCAGATCTGGGACGCCGTGAACAGCACCTGCGGCCAAGTCCTGATGTCGCCGGAACTCATGACGGAGAAGGGAGCGATTCCCGATTCGATTCGCGGCAGCACTCCACAACCTATAATCGCCGATCCGCAGCTCCGTAGGTTGTTTCCGGCGTACTATAGCTCCGCCTGTGGCGGGCATACGAGCAGCAGTCAAGAGGTCTTTGGCGACTCGTTTGGGCCCCTCCAAGGGGTTCCGTGCTCATACTGCAAGGATGTGGCGAAACTGGCGATGTTTTACTGGCCGATGGCCCCTTTCGACCGCGAAACGGTTACCAAGCACCTGCTCCAGAGGTATCCCAAGCTCAATGCGCTCGGGCCAATCCTCGAAATCACGGCTACCGCCGAGAGCTGCTACGGGCCATTTTCCCGGCTAACACGGATTCGGCTTACCGGCGCCACCGGCAAAAAGGACACGCTTCGCGCCGAGGACTTGCGCCTGGCCCTCGACCCGAGCGGCCTCAAGATCAAAAGCGCAATGTGCCAGATCGTTCCCTGGGGCGATGGCTGGGCTTTCGTCTCAGGCCGCGGCTGGGGCCATGGCGTCGGGATGTGCCAGCATGGCGCCGAAGGAATGGCCAGACTCGGCAGCGATGCCGAAGCCATCCTGCAATACTACTACCCCGGCGCGGAGATTGTGAATGTCTACTGACGAAAAGGAATGGGACCCATAGGACCGATAGGACTTATGGGACGTATGAATTGATTTTCTATGGCGTGTTTTGAAGTCATCACCACTGATTCCCACAGCGCGGCACGGCGCGGCGTCCTGACGACCGCGCACGGGGTCGTCCAGACACCGGCGTTCATGCCGGTCGGGACTGCCGGTGCGGTCAAGGGGATTACGCCCGAGTACCTGGAGGCGTCCGGGGCCGAGATCATTCTGGCCAACACCTACCACCTGATGCTCCGGCCCGGCGCCGAGGTCGTGCAAAGCCTCGGCGGATTGCACCGCCTGATGGCCTGGGACCGGCCGATCCTGACCGACAGCGGCGGCTACCAGGTCTTCTCGCTCGGCGAATTGACAAAAATCGACGATGAGGGCGTCGAGTTCGCCAGCCACATCGATGGAACCCGCGTCCATCTGAATGCAGAGATTGCCACGGACATCCAGTACCGATTGGGCAGCGATATCATCATGTGCTTTGACGAATGTACTCCGCTGCCGGCGGACGCTGCCAGACTCCGGCGGGCGGCGGACCGGACCCTCGAATGGGCAAAACGATGCAAGGCAGTAGTCGGTAGTCGGAAGTCAGTAGTCGGTGATCGAGGGCCTGCCGACTACAGACTACCGACTGCAGACTACCCTCTGCTCTTCGGCATTGTCCAAGGCGGGACCGATCTCGATCTTCGCCGCCGGTGCGCCGAGCAGATTGTCGAGATTGGATTCGACGGATATGCGCTCGGCGGTCTGAGCGTGGGGGAGGGCCACGAGGAGATGATCAAGACGGTCCGGTACACCGCCCCGCTGTTGCCGGCGGACCGGCCACGCTACCTGATGGGCGTCGGCATGCCGGCAGACATCCTCGCAGCAGTCCTGGCCGGCGTGGACATGTTCGACTGCGTCCTGCCGACGCGAAATGGACGCAACGCCTTCGCCTTCCTGCCGGGCGGCGCCCTGCGGCTGCGCAACAGCACGCACATCGACTCCACGGAAGCGATCCAGCCCGGCTGCGACTGCTATTGCTGCCGGCACTTCACGCGCGGGGCCATCCGGCACTTCTTCAACTGCGACGAGATGCTGGGGCCGATCCTGCTGTCCATCCATAACCTGACATTCTATCAGAGGCTGATGGCCGAGATTCGAACGCACATCGAGCGGGGCGACTTCGGTATTTGGGCGATCCAAGAGCTCGAAAGACGCGTAGAAATCGAGAAGCGACAGTAGATCGAGGCGGCTCACCGGGCGATTCCGGTCCCCGATTCGGTCACCCGACGATTCGAAAGGCCCAATTTTCATTTGCGTTTGACATTTCCGCCTTCTTGATATAGTCTCTCTCGATTCTCTGTCGCCCAAGGAAAGGAGCGCCTAATGGACAGTTTGTGGATACTCGCGCAGGCGGGCTCCCAGGAGACCCCGTCGCGGATTGGCTCGGAGCCGGTGGGCACTGACGGTCAATCCACGACCCAAGTGCCCGGCAGCCCCAATACAGGACCCGACGGCCCCCCCCCGGCGAAGCCGGGATCGCCCTACACCATGCTGCTGATGATGGTGGCGGTCTTCGTCGTCATGTACATGCTGCTGCTGCGCGGTCCGCGCAAGCAACAACAGCAGCAAAAGCAGATGGTCCAGTCGCTCAAAAAGAACGACCGGGTCCGCACGATCGGCGGCATCTACGGGACCGTCATGGATGTCAAGGGCGATGAGGTCATTCTGAAGATTGACGAGGCGACGAACACCAAGATTCACGTGAGCGCGTCGGCCATCGGCAAGAACCTCTCCCAAGAGGGCGGCAAGGAGTAAGGACAGAGCATTTGCCATTTACTATTTGTGATTGGCTGTCTGCGACCCACGGTTGGAGACCTGCCCTCGCGGATGGCAAGCTCAGAATAGTAGATAGCGAATCATGAATAGGGAATTCGATAGGAAAGTGCTATGAGCAGAAATCTGGTGCCGAAGTTCATTCTGATCCTCGTCCTGGTGGTTCTGGCCGTGCTGGCCCTCTATCCACCCAGCGGAAAGCTGAAACCCGGAATCGATCTGGCCGGCGGAACGAGCTTGATCTACGCCATCAACACGGAGGGCTTGACCGCCGCTGAGGAAACGGGTTTGGCCCAGAAGATGATCCAAGTCCTGCGCCGTCGTATCGACCCGGCCAACATCCAGAACCTCGTCTGGCGGCCTCTGGGCAACACGCGGTTCGAGATTCAAATGCCGCTCGCCAGCAAAGAGACCCAGGACAAGCGGGATGCATACCTGGCGGCGATGGATAGCCTGCTCGCCAAGAACATCAATCCGGCGACGATCATGCGCGCCCTGAAGCTGCCGCCGGAGCAGCGCAAGACGGAGCTGACGAGTTTTGCCCAGAACGATCCGAACCACCTGACCATCCTCAACACGCTGGCCTCGACCTATGATGAGCGCCAGCAGTTGCAGCAAGAGCGCGACACGCTGACGAAGGAGGCCCAGGCACTGGCGGAGAAGATGAAGACGGCCGGTCTCGATGTCAGCCGCATCGACGCCAACCGCCGGGACTGGGCCAAGCTCAATGATGCGGCCCTGACCAAGGCGGTGACCGACTTCCTCGGCGCCAAGACGGAGCCGCAGAGTCTGACGTCCGTACAAACCTACGTCCGGACCCAGGTCAAGCTGGCGGATGCGATCAACAAGCTGACGGCCCCCGGGGGCGTCAATGAGAAGTACGACCAGAACCGCAAGCAACTGGACCAGCTCAGCATCACGCGCGAGCGGATCATGTACGTGGCGGAACTGCCCGCCAAGACGGCGCCGCGCATCGAGCAGTTCGCCAAGCTCAAGTCGCAGCATCCGGATCGCGTCCCGGAGATTGAGCGTGTCCTGGCCGCCTACGATGCGTATCGGCCGTTCCAGGGCCGGTTGGACGATCCGGCGGACCTGCGCCGCATGCTCAAGGGCGCCGGCATCCTCGAATTCCGGATTCTGCCGACGACGGACCGGCCGGAGCTCAGCGCTGCCGAGATCCAGCGGTACGTCGACGCCCTGGCCTTGAAGGGTCCCAAGTCCGCCTCGGACAATCAATTTAAATGGGTGGAGATCGAAAAGTACGAGGACTGGCACAATCCGAACACGGTCGTGGGCCAGTTCGGCGACAAGTACTACGTTCTGGCCAGCAACCGGCTGCCGGACGAAGCCTTGCTCCACGGGGCGGGCACCCGCGAATGGAAGCTCGAAAGCTCCCATCCCACCTCGGACGACATCGGACGCCGCGCCATCGGCTTCAACCTCGATCTGCGCGGCGGCGACCTCTTCTATAACGTCACCAGCAAGAACCAGAACCGGCCGTTGGCCATCGTCCTCGACGACAAGGCGATTTCGGCGCCCAACATCAACAGCCCGATCCGCGATCGCGGCATCATCCAGGGCAGCTTCACGCCCACCCAGGTCACCGACATGGTGGACAAGCTCAACGCCGGCTCGCTGCCCGCCCGGATGATCGAACAGCCGATCTCGGAACGCGTGATCGGCCCGTCGATCGGTGCGGACAACATCCACCGCGGCATCGTGTCGGGCCTGATCGGCACGGCCCTGGTCATTGTCTTTATGCTCGTCTACTACATGGTCAGCGGCAGCGTCGCCGACGTGGCCATGCTCTTGAACCTGCTGTTCACGCTGGCCATCATGGCCCTCCTGCGCGCCACCTTCACGCTGTCCGGTATCGCCAGTACGATTCTGACGATCGGCATGAGCGTGGACGCCAACGTGCTGATCTTCGAAAGAATCCGCGAGGAACAGGAGAAAGGCCTCGGTCTGGCGACCGCCATCCGCAACGGCTACCAGCGGGCGTTCAGCGCGATTTTCGACTCGAACCTGACGACGATCCTGGCCGCCGGCATTCTGTACTACGTAGGTACGGAGGATTTGAAGGGGTTCGCGATCGTTCTGATCCTCGGCCTGCTCTCGAACTTGTTTACGGCCGTGTTCGCGACCCGCGTGATCCTGGAGTACCTGGTTTCCAAACGGATCATCAAGGACCGCCTGATGATGCTGCGTTTGATTCACGTGCCGCACATCAACTGGATGCGTCTGCGGCCGGTTTTCTTCACGATCTCGGGCACGCTCATTATCGGCGGCCTGACGATCTTCTTCCTGCGCGACAAGTCCAAGTTCGGCATCGAGTTCACCGGCGGGACCAGCGTCCAGATCGCTCTCAAGGAAGGTGCGTCCCTCACCCGCCAGGATGCGCAGGAGCGCATGGACCGGATCGGCAGCAAGCTGAACAACGCGGATCTGAGGTCCGCGGGCGTCTACAGCGTGGGTGACCCGGCCGGGCAGAAGCCCGGCGGCGAGAAGATCTACGACCAGTATGAAATCACGACGGTGGCCACCAACAAGCTGCAAACGACGCTGACACTCGCCGCGGGCGATGCGCAGACGGCCGAGACCATCACGGCGGCCATCCGCAAGACCCAGTCCGAGCTGCGCCAGGATCTGGGCGACTTCACGGTCACGCCCAGTGGTCCTGGAGCCTTCCTGCTCACCAATACCCATGTCAATCCGCCGCTGGTCCGCAGCGTGCTGACGAAGGCCTTCCCCCAGGCGCAAGTCTCCGAGCCCAAGCTGGAAGACGTGGTTTCCGACGCCATCCGGCAGGCCTTTGAGGGGCAACTGGCCCTGCAGCAAAACCTCCGGCCCACGATCGCTTCCGTCGAGAAAGTCACCGACCAGATCATCGAGACGTACCCCGAGCTGGCTCAGTACGCCGACGGAATCAAGATCGAGGCCACGCTGGAGACCGCGGCTTCGCTCCAGGAAATCGATCAGCGGCTCAAGGACCTGGAGTTCCGGCCGGACACGCAGAACCTGGCCTCCTACACGTACGGCGTCTTCGCGCCTGGTCTCAAGCCGGCGGAGGCGACCCAACTGCTCAAGGCCTTCACCTTCGTCAGCATGGAGCCCGAAGCCGGGCTGCGGGAGATCAGCGAACAGGAATGGACGCAGTTCGTCGATAACGAAAAGACCCGCGTCCTCCAAGCTACCGAGCGCGAGACTTCGCTGCCGCGCGTGACCCGGATCGACCCCTTCGTCACCTCGGAAGCCAAGACCCGAGCCTTAGCGGCCGGCGTGCTGGCCGTGCTGGCGATGGGCGCCTACGTCTGGTTCCGCTGGGGCGACGCGCGCTACGGATTCGGGGCCATCGTCACGCTGCTCCATGACTCCTGCGTCTCCATCGGCCTGATCAGCGCCTGCACGTTCCTGGCGGCGACGCCGATCGGTGCGGCCCTGTTGATCGGAGATTTCAAGATCGATCTGGTGATGATCGCCGCGATCCTTACCTTGATCGGTTATTCGATCAACGACACGGTCGTGATCTACGACCGCATCCGGGAGAACCGCACGCGCCGAGGCGGAAGAGAGTTGACGATCACCGCAGAGATCATCAATGACGGCATCAACCAGACGCTCTCCCGAACCCTGATCACCGGCTTCACAACCCTGATGGTGCTGGCGGTCCTTTACGTCTTCGGTGGTGAAGGACTGCGAGGCTTCAGCTTTGCCATGCTGACCGGTATCGTCATAGGTACCTACTCGTCCGTGGCAATTTCAGCGCCTATCCTGCTGCTCTGGCGGAAGTACGAGCAGACCTCGGCGGCACGCCAGGCCGCCAAACAGGCACAGACTAAGACGGCATGATCTCTCTGGGGGATGAATTCGCGATGGGCCGAGATTATCGCATGGGGCTGGTCGCGGGCTCGATTCTGGCGGGTGTCGCCCTCCTCTGGGTGGCGACCCGGCCCGGTCTGGCTCCCCGGCCCCAGCCGGCGCAATCTTCCTCGAGCCATGATCGTGCGGTTCCGGGGGCCAGGGCTCCTGTGACCGCGCCGGACCCCGGCTCCGCGTCGCCAGCCGACAGGCCAGGGCCCGGCGAGCAAAAGATGGAGGAGCGATCGACGAATCAATCCGTCCTCCGTCCTCCGTCTTCTCTCCTCCGGGATTTGTCTTCCGGCTCGCCCAACCTGCCGGGCCGCCAGAAGACCGGACCGGCCAAGACAACCAGGTTCCACACCGTCCGCCCAGGTGAGACCTTGTCCAGCATCGCACAGCAGTATTACAGCTCCCCCAACGACTGGCGGAAGATTCTCACGGCCAACGAGAAGACCATCAAGGACGCGAACAAGATCGCGCCGGGCACCAAGCTGATCATTCCGGAATGATGGCCCACGGACGCAGGTGTCCGTGCGGGTCCGTGAAAGCCCGTGTCCGTCCGTGTTCCACGAGTGCCGCGTGTCAGGCGATTTTCCCCGCCGCATCGCGGTCCACGATCCATGTTATCTTGTCAAGCACGGGCCACAGCACCTGAATGGGGTATCTCACCTCGTCAGGCTCGCTCGTGAGCACTTCGCGGAGCGTCTGTGCCTTCTCCGAGCCGGAGACCAGCACCACCAGGCGTCGGGCCGCCAAGAGAACCGGATGCGTCAAAGTAATCCGATTCCTCGTGGTGCCGTTCAGGACGTACACCACGCACGCCAGGTCGTGCGTGTCGAAGGTCGCGTACGAGTTCGGAAAGAGCGACCCGGTATGCCCATCGCCGCCCATGCCAAGGACGATGAGATCGAACTCGGGGACTTCGCCTTTCGGCAAGCCGAAGACCTCGCGGATCGTTCGCTCATAGGCGCGGGCGGCCTCGCTGATGTCGTCGTACTCGGTCGGGATGCGGTGGACGTTGGCTGTCGGGATGCTCACTTTGTCCAGGAAGGCGTCGGCGGCCAACTT
>Ga0315289_10002523_pt1 | contig 27994 bp, 20 predicted proteins | sample YL17G11_40_MG_FD_203452 | JGI IMG/M metagenome (GOLD analysis project Ga0315289, IMG submission 203452) | Sediment microbial communities from Yellowstone Lake, YNP, Wyoming, USA - YL17G11_40 | ecosystem: Environmental > Aquatic > Freshwater > Lake > Sediment | place: USA: Wyoming | collected... | reverse complement strand
AAGTGCGATATTGTGGAGATCCTTTGCGGGTAAGCAAGCATAGGTCTCGGTGATGTCGGGCTTGTCGGCAGGAGAGTGAGAAAAGGAGGAGGGTTGAGAGGTCGTTCGACGACACGCCCTTTTTCTCACAAGGTTAGGATGAAATGGCCGTGCTGTCCAGGTGCCCGTGACCGGCAGCCGGTCGGAGCGGAGGTGCTCTCAGATAACCTGGTGAGTCAGATCAAACAGTCGCAAGGATAGCATTGCGCCAGAGGGATGGAACCGCATGGATTCTTCGAACGTGTAGAGGTTTCTCGGGGGGGTAACAGAGTGCGGAATCTGGCGAAAATATGTGCGGTTGTTGCGTTGTGCCTCGGCATGACCGGCGTGGTAGGGGCGGATAATCGTCCCCGGCCGGGTATGGCGAAGGCACCGGCGGGCAGATCGGCGGCGCGGGCGTCTTCAGCCAGGCGAAGTCCGATCGCCGGTCGCGCGAGGCCGGTGGCCATGGTATCGGCACCGCGGAAACCTTTGTCGTTTGCCAAGGTTGCCGGACCCGGACCAACGCGGCTCAAGGCCGACACGGCTGTGCTTGTAGCGGCAAATCGTCCCTTCCAGTTGCTGGCCTCGTTCCACGGTCTTGTGGGAGAGACAGCCGAGCGGGCCGCCATTGGGCCCAGGGAGATGAAGGTGACGATTAACGGCAAGGAGGTGCCGATCGGGACGGAATTCGTGGAGATCGCCACGGGAGGACCGACGCCGCCGAGCGGCGTGGAGGTCCCGATCGTGGTCGAGATCAAAACGTCAGGAACTTTGGCCTACCCGGCAGGGCGGTACGGGGGAAACCTGGCAATCACTGTCAGAGGAGGGTGATGAACCGGTTTTCCCAACTGATTCTGTCGGCGGGCTGTGATCCCAAAGAAATTATGCCCAGGACCTACGGAAAGGTGCGATCCCAGACCAGCCCCCTCGACAAGGGACAGGGGAGAAAGGAGGTACGGTAATGACATGACTATCTCGCGAGCTGGGGACGGTTTGCGAGACGTCCGAAAAGGGTGGCCTTCCTTTTGGACGCTAAGACAATGTCAAATGCCAAGTGGGAATGAAAATCGCAGGTCAAATCTGAGTGTCTCAAGGGCCACGACCTGACGGGAGATAAGCGGGCAAGTCCGCCCGGGTCGTTGTGAGGTATTGATGCCCGCACCAGTGAACATGTAGACGGTTTGCGGCCCCGGCAACCGTATGCCGGGCCAGAGCAACTGGGTTAGCTTCGATAGGGCCAAGGCGGCCAATTCGGAGCGAGGGTTTAAGTTAGAAAGGAAGTAAACATGTTGAAGAAGAGTCTGTTTGTTATGACGGTGGCTTTGCTGACCGTCGGAGCTTACGGCCGAGACTATGTGACGCCCGCCGGCGACACCGTGGACTGGGAGTATGATGGCAATCATTCGGAGCGCAAGGCCGAGTCTTGGAACTGGCCCGCTACGTATGATATGAGAGACATCTGTGTCATCAAGGTCAAGATGGATGTCGGCTTCTGGATCAAAGTCGTCGACTGCAAGAAGAAGGAAATACTCCTGAAGCAAGTCGAGATCCACAAGTACTCGGGTGGTGTGGATGTGGCCATTCAGTGCAACGTCAACATCGCGTTGGGCGTGTACTGGACCAAGAAAGACGGCGTCGATCTGGGTGGCTATTGGGCCGATGCTTCGGTTTCCCCGGGCACCCTGGATGCCCCTGGTGGAACCGTGAGGGTCAGCCTGACGCTGGGCGACGTGAGCCTGAAGAATCTTACGGGTGGCTCGAACTGCCTTGAGGTCGGGACTGTGACCATGCAAGTTCGTCCGAACGTTCGCCCTGTGCTGGCCGGTGGCTGCGGCTGATAGGTCATCCGACAGGTCTCCCTGCGACTGGGATCCGAATCGATCCCGGCGCGGGTGTGCACGAGCCTGAACAGATGAATCCCGCGGGAGGGCTGGATACCGATATCCAGCCCTCCCTTGTTTCTATGGTGACACAGGCACGTTCCTGCCCCACACCGGCGAATCCACCAGCGAACAATCTGTGGTAAAATAGTGGGTACGGACAACTTAGGTCTTGACATGCCCCTCTCAATATGGTAAGCTGCGTAATATCCTATCCAGGGCTATCATCGGGACCCACTAAGCGGTCCTGATGAGAGATGGCACATTACGTTGGGGGTGTCTCACTGGAAATCGCCGGAAAGAGGGCAAGTACTGTCTCAGGGTTGCCGAAGAGGTAAGTGCAGATCGGCGCAAAAGTACCCGCACGTACTCGACGTCGCAGAGGCAGTAGGCGCAACAAAACCTCAGGAATGTGGAGCGATCATGATGGACGAGAGGCAGGTGATGCAGGTGAGGACAGGGTTCTTTGGGGGCCAAGCCGACCGATCGACGGGTGCGGGCAGGGGGGCTTCGATCCGGATTATCGGACTGCTGGCAATGGTGCTGCTGGCTTGCGACTCGGCCTTCGCCGATTTCTTCGTTCAGCCGATGATCTTGCGAATGACGGCTCAGCCGGGCAAACGCTACGTGAGGGAAATGAAGCTGGAGAACTCGGATCCCCAGGCGGCGGAGATCTTGACGCTGCGTCTGGCGGAACTGACCCAAAAGCCGGATGGTTCGTGGACAGAGATCAAGGCCAACGACCCGAATCTCAGCAAAGCGGTCATACGGAGCTGCAAGAACTGGCTGACCGTTCCGGAGAAGGATATCCAGGTGCCCGCGTACCAGATCGTGCCTTTCAACCTGCAGCTCGATGTACCGGCAGGCACGCGCGGCTTCTATTTTGCCTCGATCATCGCCACGACGGCGCCCCGGCTGATAACAACGGGCGAGGGGGTCGTGACCCCGATGAACGTGGAGATGGTGATTCCGATCATCCTGGAGGTCCAGAGCCTTCCGGTGCCGCGCAAGATTGATTTGACGGGAGTCGGTTTGGACATCCAGGTTGAAACGGAGAAGGCCCCGGCCGCCAGCAACCTCACGATCGATATCGCCAACAACGGGGGGTCCTTCTCCCGCTTGCTGCCCATCGTGCGCATTTCGGGGCAGGAAGGCACCCATTGGCGGAGGATTTCGGAGGTGAAGCTCCCGGAACTCGTGATCATGCCGGGCGTGAAGCTGCACGTGAAGCAGGACATCGGGCAGGCCCTGCCTTCCGGCGCCTATCGGCTGCAAGCCTATCTGTATGTCGATGGGCAGCGGGGGTCCAGCATTCAGAGGGATGTGCCGTTCAAGGGCGATCCGCGCATCCCGCCCACGATGCGGGGGGATATCCCGCTGACCATGCAGCCCGCGCCGTTGTTCCTCGAGATGATCCCCGGGGCGACCCGCTCGGCGGCCGTCACGGTGGCGAATGGATCGGAAGAGGAGATCACGATCGAAGCCGAAGTGGTCCTGCCGGAGCACATGGAATCTGCCGTGAGCCAGGGCATCCGGGGCGACGATCTGAACTGTGCCGGCTGGGTGACGGTGACCCCGAACAAGTTCACCTTGAAGGGGCACAACCGGCGGAGCATCGGCATCGTGGCGAAGATGCCGAAGGAAGCGGCGAAGTACCCCAGCTACTACGGGAAGCTGAGACTGCGGCTGTCCTATGCGGATGGCAAGGCGGCGGGCACGAAGCATGCCTGGATTTGTCTCCAGAACAAGCCGGTGGCCGGCACGTCCAGTCTCGCGGCCGCGGTCCTGACCGTGTCGGAGACCTCGCCGTCCCGGTACCTGGTGACGGGAGCGTTCCAGAATGCCGGCGCGACCCATGTCACGTCGTTGAGCTGCCAGGGATACCTGTCGCTGGTCGGCGGCGGCGGCACGGGGGCGGCCATCTATAAGCGGTTCCCCATGACGTGTGAAGCCGTCGGGCAGATGGGGATTCTGCTCCCGTTCGAATCGCGCACGTTCTCGGGCGTCCTGGATGTCTCGGACGTGCCGGCGGACCAGGACTACTACGTGACCGCCGTCCTCAAGTGGCCCGGCGGCCCGGCGGATGGGGTCCAGGAGCAGCGCGTGATTAAGGTGACAGAGCAGGGCGGACGCAAGGTCGCCCGCATGGGCACGGCGGCGGTAGCGCCGCTCGTCATCAAGATGTAGCAGACCGCAGGGGAGGTTTTTGCTTAAAGCAGGGCGCCGGATTGCCGATACAGGTTTCGGGCCGCGAGAAGACGTGCTCCCGGCCCAAGAAAGGGACATTGACCTATGGCCAGGAACTATGTTGGACTACCATTGGGTGGGATGATAGCCCTGTGCGCAATCCTATTATTGGCCCCCGACAGCCACGGGCAGACGATCAGGAAGAAAACCTTCACGATCTCCGGCACCATTGGGGTCGCCGGCGTGACCATGCAGGGTTTCCCTGCCACGGTCACGGGCACGACGGTCACGACCGATGACAACGGCGTCTACACGGTGCAAGTCCCTTATGAATGGAGCGGGACGGTCAAGCCGGTCCGGGCGGGATACACGTTCCAGCCGCCGGAAAAGACCTATACGAAGGTCGTCGCCAATGCTACCGATGACTACAAGGCCATCGTGCAGACCTATACGATCACCGGCACGATCAATCTGCCGAAAGCCAAGCTGATCGGTTTCCCGGAGGACGTGACCAGCGATGCGACGGGTCGTTATACGGCCACGGTCGTCTACGGCTGGACCGGCACGGTCCTGCCGGAGCAGACCGGCTATCGGTTTGAGCCTCCCAGCATCTCGTACAGCCCGATCGACAAAGACATGAAGGACCAGAACTACAAGGCCTTCGAGCTCACGTTCACCATTTCGGGCACGGTCGGGGCCGCGGGCGTGACCCTGAACGTGACCGGCCTCCCGAAGCCGGTGATCTCCGGGGCGGATGGGGCCTATCGGCTGGAAGTGCGCCACGGCTGGAGCGGAACCGTCAAGCCGGTCAAGGAGGGGGTCGAGTTCACGCCGGCGGAACGTCCCTACCGGGCGGTGATGGATAACCAGGTGAATCAAGACTACCAGTACCACGTCTTCACCTACCAGATCACCGGGACCACGGGCCTGCCGGGCGTGATCATGAAGGGCTTGCCGGACGATCCCATGACGAATGACAGTGGCTTCTACACCGCCACGGTCACGCATGGGTCGTCCCTCAAAGTGACGCCCGAAAAGCCCGGGTTCAAATTCGACCCGCCGTCGAAGCAGTATACGAATGTCAAGGCCTCTTTCGAGAGCCAGGACTATAAGGCCTCGGCCATCCAACTGACGATCAGCGGCACCGCCGGCACGGGCGGCGTCACCCTGGAGGGACTGCCCGGCGATCCCCAGGGCGATGCCACCGGGGCCTACACGGCGAAGGTCCCGTTTGGGTTCACCGCCACCGTGACCCCGAAGAAAGACGGGTGGTCGTTCACGCCGCCGAGCTATGAGTACAACTCCCTGGCCCAGGACCAGGTCCGGCAGAACTTCAAGGCCGAGCGCATCACGTACAAGATCACCGGCAACGTCGGCAACATGCCGCAAGTGACCCTGGCGGGTTTTCCCACCACGGTGGTCTCCGGCCCGGACGGATCCTATAGTGCGACCGTCGACTACAACTGGACCGGCACCGTCATGCCCCGGAAAGAGGGGTATACGTTTGACCCCGTCTCCCGGGAATACAAAGAACTGCAGATGTCGCAGGCGGACCAGAACTATCTGCCCCTGATCATGAAGCACTCGATCGCCGGCCGGGTCGCGGACGACGCCGGCGCCGGGGTGGCGGATGTGATCGTGGCCGCCGAGGGCGAGTCCCCGGTGACCACCGGCCCCGACGGCAAATTCGAGCTGAAAGTCTCGCACCGGTGGCAGGGCCGGATCAGCTTCCAGAAGGACGGATACACCATGACGCCGACCACGAAGGCGTTTCAGCCGGTCATCGCGGCGCCTCCGGAGGTGAGCGTCATCGCCAAGGTCAAGATGATGACGATTACGGACCGGGTCGCGTTCAAAGAGGGAGCCGTCGAGGAGCCTCTGGCGGGTGTGCGGGTCACCGCCATTCCTCCGGGCACCAACCCGGTCGTGACGGACAACAACGGCAAGTACAGCGTCAAGGTCCCCTACGGCTGGACCGGCGTCCTGCTGTTCGAGAGACCCGACATCACGTTCGATCCCAATACGAAGCCGTTCACGAGCGTCACCGAGGATATCGACAACATCAATCCGAAGCCGCCGGCTCCGACGCCGGCGGAGACGACGCCGCCTCCGCAGACAACGCCTGCGCAAGTTACGCCACCTCCACAGGCAACGCCGCCTTCACAGGCAACGACGCCCTCGCAGCCGGCCCCGGGGAACGCGCAGGCGATTCAGCAGCAGATCGAGCAACTGAACGCGGAACAGAACCGGCTGGTGGCGGAGATCAACGCCTACAAGCAGAAAGGCCAGCAACCGCCGGCCGACAAGGTGCAACGGTTCAGCGACATCCCGGAGGAGATCAGCAAACTGCTGGCCCAGGCTCGCGGGGCAGCGCCCGGGCCCCAGGAAACCCCGGCGCCGGTGAAAGAGACCCCGAGGCCGCAGCCGCGACCGCCGGTCGACCAGGGACCGACCCTGGACCAGACGCTGTTGCCGGACCTGATCAGTGTTCTGACGGACCTGGCGCAGCGGACCGGCGTGACGATCGCGGTGGACATGACCGTCAAGGCGGAGCCGGTCTCCGTGTCCCTCAACAGCCTGATCGGTTTACCGGTAGGGGAGGCGCTGCGAAGAATCGTGGCGAGCACGAAGACCACGTATCATCTCGAGACCGTGAACGAGCGGATGTACAAAGTCTACCGTCCGATCTCCAACGTGGTTCAGGGCGTCGATCTGGTCAGTGCCTTGCAGGACCTCTCGAATGCGTCCGGCGTGCCCATCATTCCCGATCCCAACGTGGCGGGACAGGTCAACGTCAGCTTCGAGAACTACTCTTTGGAGGACGCTCTCGATCTGGTGCTGGCGGCCAAGCCCTACGTCTACAAGCGGATGCCGCGCTACTATCTGGTGGCCGACAAGGGTATCACCGGCCGTGCGTTCGTGGACATCAGCGAGACGCGTCGCGTCCGGCTGAACTATACGCAGGCCAGCCGGGCGAAGGCGCTCTTGTCTCCGGTCTTTGCCCCGTATGTGCAGGCGGAACCCGCCAACGCGCTGGACCCGAACGACGAGGGCAATACGCTGATCATCACGGCGTCGCCCCAGACGATCGACCGGATTGTGCAGGACATTCGAGAGATCGATCGCTATAAGCGCCAAGTGCTGCTGGACGCCCGCGTGGTCGTGATGGAGCGGGGCGACCTGCTGAATCTGGGTGTCGAGTGGGGTTGGCCCACGATCCGGGCGGGCCTGTTCCGCGACGGCGCCGGCACGAGCGATTCGCCTCCCCTCGGTGGCTGGCCGTGGGGCGTGCAGATCGGCTACACCCCCGATCGCACCTTCACCGACTCCTTGATGATGGCCTTGAACCTGCTGCAGGAGAACAGCCAGGCGGACATCATCGCCAACCCGAAAGTGATCGCGCAGGACGGCCGGCGGGCGGAAATGCGGGTCATTCAGGAAGAGTGGTTCATGATGACCAGCCCGAGCGTCAACGACTCCTTCTACTCCCGTGCGGAGCTCCAGAAGATCGAGTCCGGTACGGTCCTGACGATCACGCCCCGCATCGGCGACAACAATGACATCATGCTCGAAATGGCCGTGGAGGTCAGCGACAGCAACCCGAAGGGCCGCGGCAGCGATCTGCCGATTGTGACGCGGCGTACCGCGAAGAATGCCGTCACCGTCAAAGACGGCGGTACCGTCGCGGTCGGCGGCCTGACGGAAAACCGCAGCAAGAGCACCGAGAAACGGGTTCCCGTGCTCAGCAACATTCCGTTGCTCGGGGAGTTGTTCAAGAACCGCAACAACGACAAGGCCAGCCGCGAAGTGGCGGTCTTTGTGACGGCGCATCTGGTGCCCGAAGGTGCGCAGATCGCCAGCGCGCCGGCCGGACCGGCCGGGCCGGCGGAAGTCCCCACGACGGGTGGCGCGATGTCACCCGACGAATACCGCAAGCAACTGGCAGAGTCTATGCGTCGGAATCAGTGATCCCGTAATCAGGAGAGTGGAAAGCAGTGCGGAAGAGATGTGGATCCATCTTGAAGGCGACAACCGGTGTGTTGCTCGTCCTGGTTCCACTGGCTTTGGAGGTGGCAGGCTGCCGGCCGGTTGAGTGGGCCGAGCTGGGCTCGGGTTCGAATCGCGACGGACCGCGCTTGGAGAGCCGCTCCGAAAGTAAACCGAGCCGGCGCCAGAGCACGAATGGGCTTCGGATCGTGGCCCGCAGCGGTCGCGAGGTGGTCCGGCTCAGTCCCGACGATGTGGTCCGCATCATGCAGCGCGTCGGGTTCTCCGACGACCAGATTCTCGAGCTGGGGCCGGACCTGTACAATGCCCTGCTGCTCTCCGGGGCGGCCGAGGTCTTCTATGGCAAGCGCACAGAGATGATCTTTATAGTCAGCAACCGTCAGGTGCAGATCCAGTCGCACTCGCGGGGGTCCTTCGTCTACGACGTCCTGATGCAGCAGTTCGTGCTGGGCTCGCCCTCGGGCAAGCGTCGCTGAGGAAGATCCCGGATCGCGGCGGGAGCCTGCCAGGAAACGGGAAGCACAGAAGATCTCTCGGGAACCGCCAGACGCCGGCGAGGGTTTGCTCTGGTGAACGTCTCAACGAGTCGGTTGCCGGAGGAGGGTGATTTTTATCTCACGCCGGGTATCCGCGCCAGATCCCGGAGGCACATCCGAACGGCACAGAGCCACGAGGAGCTATCTCGTCTGCCGGTGCGCACGTCCATTTCCGCCGCCCTCTGCACACCCCGAACCGGAAGAATTTCTCCATAGTCAGGAAGCGATCCGCCGCACTATAATCGTACAGGGTTATGGATGACGAAGTGCGGATGGTTCGGCTTTATGCGTACAGGCTCCGGTGGCTCGGTTCGACGGCGTGAGGGTAGACGGGGCGGCGGTGCGGGGGTGGTGTACTCTAAAATTGACTATCTCATTTCCTCACGTAAGCCAATAGGATAGCTTTCCTCACACGCACAAAGCCACCTGCGTCGCTAAAGTCCAGTGTCCCCTGGAATTCGATCAGATCACCCTTTTTTAGAAAGAGAAAATCCTGTGAACATTGCGGCAAGAAGTCCACGTTCACCATGTCTGGACCAATCCCGAACTGTGCTTCTGGTGGACGTACCATGACAAGGACCGGACTATTCGGATCCTTGGGCGGTAGCAGGGGGCCACGGCCAAGACGAGCCTCCCATCGGACTGGACGGTTCCCGTTTTCATTCGCAAACCGTTGTCTCTCCACCATCGTCTTGTCCTCGTCAGTCCAAATCGCCGTTACCTCCTGAATAGACAAAGTCACGATATTGGCGGGCACTTCCAGTATCCTAACCACGTGTTTTCGATTGACGGCCACCACGCCGTCCGTCGCCGTTATGGTCGGCCGCTGATATGCGGGACTTTTCATGCCGGTGGCGTTGGCATCTGCTGTCTCAGGGATATCTGTGGTTGAAATTCGATTCCCAGCCGCCACACCGTCCGTGGCGGTCGGGGTCATTGTCTGTTGAGTGGTATCTTTCGTGGCAGTACCGTTGGCATCTGCTGCCTTGGGGACATTTGTGGTCGAAACATGCGGCCGGACAATTGCAGCAATGCCCTTGTAGACTCCCCCACAGATAACGCCGACAAAGAGAAGTATGGTGGCTAAACCTGCCGCGACTTCGATCTTTTCTTTACGCGGTCGCTTTCTAAACCAACGCCATACCCTTCCAAACCAAGTTGTCCGTCTCATTTAATCCATGCTCCCGCGTGATCTCTAATCTTCTTGGTTTCCCAGGTCCGGCCCTGAATAATCCGGCTCCGGGGACCCGCTGGGTGAAACATCGCCAGGTACTTCCGGCACTGGCGGGAGCCACTTCACCACGACGTTGCCGGAAAGCTCAGGATCGTAAAGCACGAGGGGCATCCCTTCCTTAAATGCGTCCATGTATTTTGTGTACTGTCGTGTGTAGAATCCTCGCGGTTTACCCTGCCGAACGTGCAAGCGAGTCAACTCCAGTATCTCCTCCAGAATATCACGTTCCTTTCGTGGTTCGCCCGTCTCAGCAGGCGTGTGTTCGGCGAGAATCTTGTCCGCTTGTTCTTTGAGTCTGGGCCACCACATTTCAAACACGTTCTCAAGCACAGATTTGTCCAACTTGGAGTCAGCGTCAGCGTTGTTGATCGTCTCCACCAATCCCTTGAAATCCTCTTCTGTGAACCGAGTGGCCTGGAACACTGCGAGAGGTCCGGTCACCTCTGCCGGCTCAAGACCGAACAAAAGTGTGCACACCCGCGACCGGTCAAGGTTTTTAGAAAGTGCACCGGCCTCGAAAAGAATCCACGGGCTGCTGAGATTGTCTCTGGTCAGACAGATGACGCCTACATGAGACTTGCCCAGTTCAGCCGAGATTTCTGATACCCATCTGGTGCCTTTCTCAATATCCACAGGGGCAAAATAGGGCTTAACGAATTGCAGGGTCGCTGGAAGCCATTCCCGGACCGCTTCCGCCAGCTTCCTGCTAAGCTCCCCGGACCAACTGATGAATACTTGTGTGGCCATCTCTTTTCTCCCGCAGTCTAATTCAACCTGATGCCTCTCAACCCAAACACCATTCTATCATCCGCTCGGCGATTCTCCCCGTCAACACGAAAAACTTACGATAGAATGCCTCCAGAATAACCATTTACCTTCACATTTAAGGGGCCTACCGCACGCTACGCTCAATTATTTCCCCGGAGGGGTACATGGAGGGGAAGGGGGAAGGGTCTTACGGCTTTTCCAGCGAAATCAGCTTGCGTCCCTGGGTCCGGCGTGAGACAATACGGCGACACAGATCGCCGTCTTTGTTAGAGGCACGGAAATGGCAGAGAAGAAGTCGGACGGAATGAGACTGCGGGAAGCACAACAGTGGATCAAAGATGTGTTTGTAGCAGCCTACGAGAAGGAAATAGGGGATCGACTGGAAGAGGAGAAGGTCTGCGGCAAGCACAGGTTCGAATCACACCCGATTCATCATCCCTCGGGAGTCATGCGATACGAGTACAAGGGGACCATGCACACGTATGAGATTCGGCCGGGCGTGACTCCCGAAGGCTTCACGGTGGAAACGCTGTTCGACGGGCAGCGGATGACGATGGAGTCCGCCAAGGACATCCGTGAATGGACAAAGGAGAAGATCATCGCCGATTTCTGGGCGGGGCATGAGAAGTGGGCCAAGCGAGAACGTACAGCGACCGAAATCAGGGCAGGACGGATGCGGGCGGCGGAGATGATCAGACGGAGGAACATACACCGAAGTTGACGTAGCGATCCTACTCGGCAGGATCGGTCTGGGATATGCCGGACTGCGGCTACGGCGACAACGTGTATAGCATCTTCGTACTTTGTCAAGATGGACGTGCGAGGCCCGTTCGGAACGGGCGCCAACGGCAGATTTACTACCTCCAGAATGACCCCTTAACATGCGATTTAAGGGCCTACGCGATGTAGTCGCTCGCGACACCCTCTTCGCGTGTCGGGCCGAGCATCCGGCGGTCGGGGCTTGTGCTCGATGCGGGTTTGGATTTCGGTTTCAATGTAGTGGTCGCTATGCTACACTCCTAACTGGAAGGGTGATGGTGTGTTGGAAACGAATGACGTTAAAGCGTTTAACGGATCATCCATTATCATTCATCAATTCCGATGGCTATGGCTGGAGACTTCAAGAAGCGGACGGACTGGCTCCGGCGGGAGATTCGCAGGCACGATTACCTCTACTACATCCAGAACCAGCCCGAGATCAGCGACCAGGACTACGACAAGCTCTTCGCCGAGCTGAAGGCCCTGGAGGCCCAGCACCCGGAGATCGTAACGCCGGACTCGCCCACCCAACGGGTGGCGGGCCGGCCGCTCGGGGAATTCGTGACCGTCCGCCATGCGGTCCCCATGCTGAGCGTGGACAACACCTACAGCGCCGAGGAGCTCAAGGCGTTCGACGAGCGGGTCCGCAAGCAATTGGGCGCTACCGACTACGACTACGTCGTTGAGCACAAGATCGATGGCCTGGCGGTCAGCCTACGGTACGTCGATGGGGTGCTCGTCACGGGGGCCACCCGTGGCGATGGCGAGGTCGGTGACGATGTAACCGCCAACATTCGCACCATCCGGGCGGTGCCGCTGTGCCTGCTGGATGGCCAGAACGTGCCGGCCGTGCTGGAGGTTCGCGGCGAGGTCTACATGCCCACCAAGTCGTTTGTCGCCTTGAACAAGGCCCGGGCCGAAGCGGGGGAGACGGCCTTTGCCAATCCGCGGAACGCCGCCGCCGGCTCCCTCAAGCTGCTCGATTCCCGAATCACCGCGACCCGGAACCTGTCGTTCTTCGCCTACGGAGTCGGAGAGGTGTCGGAAGCGCTGGCCGAGGACCACTATCAGACGTTGCAGCGGTTCAAGAAACTGGGCCTGCCGGTGAATCCGCACACCCGAAGGGCGAAGGATATCGCCGAAGTCATCGAGATTTGCCAAAGCTGGAGCGACCGGCGGTCGAGTCTGGCCTACCAGATCGACGGCATGGTCATCAAGATCAATCGCTACGACCAGCGAGAGGCCCTGGGCGCAACGGGCCGCTCGCCGCGCTGGTGTATCGCCTACAAATATCCGGCGGAGCGGGCCCGGACGGTCGTGGAATCCATCGCCGTCCAAGTGGGCAAGACCGGGGCCTTGACGCCGGTGGCCAATCTCAAGGCGGTGCAACTCGCGGGCACCACCGTCCGGCGGGCCAGTCTGCATAACTTCGACGAAATGGAGCGGCTGGATGTCCGGCCGGGCGATACCGTCCTGATCGAGAAGGCCGGCGAGATCATCCCGCAGGTCGTGGAGGTCAAGAAGGAGTTCCGGCCGGCAGGGGCGGAGCCCTTCCCGGTGCCGAAAAAATGCCCGAATTGCGGCACGGCGGTAGTCAAGGACGAGGCCGGCGTGTATGTCCGCTGCCCGAATCCGGATTGCTTTGGCATGTTGAAGGAGCGCCTGCGGTACTTCGCGGGCCGGGACCAGATGGACATCGAGCGTTTGGGCGTGGCCCTGATCGAGCAGTTGATCGAGGCCGGCCTGGTGAAGACGTTTGCGGATATCTACCGGCTCAAGAAAGAAGATCTGATGGCGTTGGAGCGCATGGGCGAAAAGAGCGCCCAGAACGTGCTCGATGGAATCGAGGCCAGCAAGACCCGGCCCCTGTGGCGGTTCATCGCGGCCCTGGGCATCCGGCACGTGGGCGGGCAGTCGGCCGAGGTACTGGCGGAGCATTTCGGCTCGCTCGACGCGCTGATGAACGCCTCCCAAGAGGAACTGCAGGTCGTGGACCAAGTGGGTCCTGTAATGGCGGAAAGCGTCTGTCGGTATTTTCACAATCCGCGGCATCGCAGGGTGATCGACGATTTGCTCGCGGCGGGCGTTCGTCCGCAGCCACCGGCCCCGAAAAAGCAGACGGGGGGGTTGCAGGGCAAGACCCTCGTCGTTACCGGGACTCTCCAGGGCTTCTCGCGCCAACAGGCGGAGCAGGCCGTCCGGGAAGCCGGCGGGAAGGTTTCCGGCAGCGTGAGCAAGAAGACCGACTTCGTACTGGCCGGAGAAGACCCCGGCAGCAAGCTGCGGAAAGCCCAGCAACTCGGCGTCGAGGTCATCGACGAAGAGCGGTTCAAGAAGATGCTCGCAAGAAAGGGATAGTGTCGTGAACGCACAGGACGAGAAGTTCATGCAATCGGCTCTGAAGCTGGCGGAAAAGGGAATCAGCTCGGTGGAGCCGAATCCGGCGGTCGGATGTGTGATCGTCAAGGCCGGGCAGTTGATCGGCAAGGGTTACCATAAGAAATTCGGGGGGCCGCACGCCGAAGTCAACGCGATCGCAGATTGCCGGACCCTGGGCATCACGCCGGAGGGCGGGACCATGTACGTCACGCTGGAGCCGTGCTGCCACGAGGGCAAGACCGGCCCGTGCACGGATACCATCATCAATGCCAGGATCGCCCGCGTGGTCGCCGCGACGATCGACCCCTCTGAGCACGCCAACGGTCAGGGCGTGGAGCAACTGCGGCGGGCCGGAATCGCCGTCGAAGTCGGCCTTTGCGAGCAGGAGGCCAGGCAGCTCAATGCACCGTTCTTCAAACACGTGACCACGGGCAAAGCCTGGGTCATGCTGAAGTGGGCCCAGAGCCTCGACGGCAAGCTCGCCTACGCGGATCAGTCGCCCGAGAAGCGCTGGATCACGAACGAGGCCAGCCGGAGCGATGCTCACCGGCTGCGCCGCCGGGTCGGAGCGATCCTCGTGGGAATCAACACGATCCTGGCGGACGATCCGCTGCTGACGCCCCGCCCGAGCAAGGGCAAGAAACCAATTCGCGTCGTGCTGGACGATTCGCTCAAAGTGCCGCTCGGCTGCAAGCTTCTGCGAACGACCAAGACGAGCCCGGTTCTGATCTACACGCGCAAAGCGGCCGTCGACGCGGATTCGCGGCTCGTGGGCCGGATTCAAAAGAAGGGAGCCGAGGTGCTCGCCTATGACGGCCCCGGCGAACTGCCGGACTTGGGATTCCTGCTCGACGAGTTGAGCAAACGCGGCGTCCAGCAGATCCTGGTGGAGGGCGGTCCGCACGTGGCGGCCTCCTTCCTGCGGGAGAGGCTGGTCGATGAGATGTGCGTCTACGTGGCGCCGAAGATCCTGGGCTCCGGTGGCACGGCATCCCTCAGCGAGCCGATGGCGGCCCTGGAGCACGTTGTCGGACTGCACGATGTCCAGATCAAGGCGTTGGGAGACGACGTCCGCATCAGCGGCAGGCTGGAGAACAGCCTGGCACTGGAGGATGTCCGCGATGGTGGAAACCCATGAATCCGTCCTGAATCGGCGGAATTCACTTGACCGGGCGGGGAATCCGTCGTATGATATAAGTGTTGCGGGTGCAGACGGAGATCAGTGGGTCTCGCCAGCACGATCCGCGGTAAAGTGCGTTGTGGCACACCGCAACAAGGAGACCGGCCTACAACTCGTTATAATGTTCTCGACCGGGTCTCCTTTTTTATGCGCCTCCGGACCCCACCTGTTGACACGTCAATCTCGTCTTGTCATTCCTTCCGATCTCTTTGCGCAATTTTGCATTTGAAATGCAGAATTGCCTGGCTGAGGTCATACCCCTCCCCCGGACCCAAACACAGCTTGCGTTCCTGGCTCGCTTATGGTCTCATAAGTGACATGCATGTGCCATGCGAACAGATCAGTACGCTTGTCTCGATGTGGAAGGAGATCGTGCCATGAGATCGCGGATGAGTCTGGTAGGGGCGTTGATTGTTGTCTTGGCGATTCCCGCAGGTGCACAAACCGGCGAACCGGGCTGGATCAGTTTGTTCGACGGCAAGAGCCTGGAAGGGTGGAAGGTGAGCGGGAATGCGGGGACGTTCTCCGTTCGGGACGGGGCGATTGTGGCGCATGGGCCGTTCAGTCACCTCTTCTATGCGGGGCCGGTGTACTATGGCGACTTCAAGCACTTCGAGCTGAAGGTGGACGTGCGGACCGAGCCCGAGGCCAACGGCGGCGTCTTCTTCCACACCCAATACCAGGAGAAGGGCCTGGTGGCCAAAGGCTTCGAGGTCCAGGTCAACAACAGCGATAGCACCGACCCGCTTCGGACGGGCAGTCTGTATAAGATGCAGGATGTGAGAGAGGCACCTGTCAAAGATGGCGAGTGGTTCACCCTGCATATGGTGGTCGAGGGCAAGCATGTCACGGTGGACGTGGGCGGCCGCAAGCTCGTCGACTGGACGGAGCCGAACCCGCCGCAGCCGCCGTCGGACAGGCCGGGCCGAGTGCTGAGCAGCGGCACCTTCGCCCTGCAGGGACACGATGAACGCAGCACCGTCTACTACAAGAACATCTACGTCAAGCCGCTTTTCCCGCTCGCGGACTACCATGTCCATCTCAAGGGCGGCCTGGGCATCGAGGATTTGATCGCGATTTTTCAGCCGCGTGGGGTCAAGATTGGCGTCGCCGAGAACTGCGGCGTCGGTAACCCGGTCACCAACGACGAGGGGTTGAAGAAGGCCCTGCAGAGGCTCGAAGGCAAGCCCGTTTACCGGGCGATGCAGGCTGAGGGACGCGAGTGGGTCAAGATGTTCTCGCCGGAGATGATCGCGAAGTTCGACTACGTCTTCACGGACTCGATGACGTGGACGAACGACCGCGGCAAACGGATGCGCCTGTGGATGCCGAACGAGGTCGAGGTCGGCGACAAGCAGCAGTTCATGGACATGTTGGTCGATAGGACCGTCGGCATTCTCAACAACGAGCCTATCGACATTTATGTCAATCCGACCTTCCTGCCGGCGGTCATCGAGAAGGAATACGATACTCTCTGGACGGACGAGCGGATGGACAAGGTGATCCAGGCGGCGGTGAAGAATGGTGTCGCCATCGAGATCAACTCCCGCTACAAGCTGCCCAGCGAAAAGTTCATCAAGAGGGCAAAGGCTGCGGGGGCCAAATTCTCCTTCGGCACCAATAACGGCGGCAAGGACGATCTGGGCGATCTGGCCTACAGCCGTCTGATGGCGGTACGCTGTGGCTTGGCGAAAGAAGATATGTTCGTCCCCAAGCCCGACGGCCAGAAGCCCGTCCAAAGGAAGGGTTTGCCCAAGTAGTACCACACTTCACAACTCGCGCGGTTGTAGATTGCTTCGCTTCGCTCGCAATGACATAGCGTCGCGTCAGGTCATTGCGAGGGGCGAAGCGACGAAGCAATCTCCTCCCGCACTGCCGTGGGACTGGTCAAAGGCAACGAGTGGCAGCCTCAAGGCCGAAGGCCTTGGGGATGGTTGATCCCGGTGTGCGAAGCCCTGCCCAAGCTCCGCTTGTGCATGCCACACGCGTAGATCCATCTGCAACTCACATCAGGGCCGGCATTTCGTGTCCAGGGGTGACTTACGTAGGCAGGCGTCTGTGAGAAGTGTGCAGCCATCCTCGGTAATGAGGATATCGTCCTCAATGCGGACGCCGAGCTTGCCGGGGAGGTAGATACCCGGCTCGATGGTGATGATCTGGCCAGCTTGCAGGGCGCCTTTCGTCTTCTCCTTGAGGAAGGGGATTTCGTGGATTTCCAAGCCGAAGCCATGCCCAGTGCCATGGCCGTAAACGGGTAGGCCGCTCTCACGGATTGCGTTCCTGGCGGTCGCATCGACCTCGACCAGCTCTGCGCCCGCCTTTGCCACTCGCATCGCGGCGGCTTGAGCCTTCTCGACAACCTCATACGCCCGGCAGAAGGCCGGCGTCGGCCTGCCGAAGGCGAAGGATCGCGTGATATCGCAGCAGTAGCCGTTGTACCTGGCCCCGAAGTCGATCAGGATGGTGTCTCTTGGGGCGAGTTTCCTGGGCGAAGGCTGATGGTGCGGCCGGGAGGCGTTGGGCCCGAAGGCCACGATCGTCTCAAATCCGACCTTGGCGCCTTGTCGTCGCATCTCCAGATCGACTATGCCGGCCAGTTCGCTCTCGGTAATCCCCGGCCTGATATGGCGCACGGCTCTCTGGAATGCCGTCGCGGCGATAGCGGCCGCCGACCGGATCGCGGCGGTCTCCTCCGCGTCCTTTACGCTGCGCTGGTCTTCGACGAGGCCATCGACTGCCTTGAGAGGGACGTCCATGCTCTTTCTCAGAGTATCGTACTGTTCGAGAGAAATGGACTTCTCCACGGCGACGGCCCTGGCGAGTTTCAGCTTTCCGATGAGTTTGCCGCCCGCCTCGGCAATCGGATCTTTGCGTTCGACGATCCGCGCCAAAGGACATTCCTTCTGCGCCTGTTCGGTGTATCGGCTGTCCGTTAGCAGGTACACTGCCCGCCCGGTCACCACCGCCCAGCTATCCTCCCCGGAGAAGCCGGTCAGATACGTGACGTTGGCCGGCTTGGTAAGGACCAGAGCGTCGAGGCGCCTGCCACGCAGTTGCGTTCGAATGTTGCTGGTGCGTCGCGTGATATCTCTTGTCTGCATTTTTCCGCCGCCCTTTCTTAAGCCCCCTGGCTCAGGTGGCTCGCCCGTGTTGTTCTCTCTCCTCCGCGCCGGTGCCAGCAGTCTACCTCTGACGCTGGGGCATGGCAAGCTCTCTGCCGGGGTCTGCCAGGGCGGACGCAAAGTCGCGGGGCGGATCACATTCATGTCATTGCGCGGAGCCCTGCGAGCTTGCCCCCGCGCAGGCGGGGGAAGCAATCTCCATTCGACGCGTAGTAGATTGCTTCGCTGCGCTCGCAATGACATATAGGGCAGTGCCGTCGAACGACTTTGGGCGCTCTGCGGTGCCTGCCACGTACCGAACGCCCTCGACTCGTTCCGGTGTGGTCCGGGTAAAGAGTCGGTTTTCCTACTGGCCGGTTGGCTGCGGGTTCTTTTGTTTACTATACTTTAAGTGGTGAGGGCAAAAGAGAGATGCGAATGGTAGATTGGGCAGTTCGCGGTGTTTTCCGCAGAGGAGAGAAAATCCCAAACGCGACGCTTCGCGTTTGGACTCGGGCGGCCGCAGCGCGATTCCTCGCGCTGCGGAACCCGGCTCGAACTGCCCGGCGCGGAGACTCATTTCCACGAGTAGGACGGCAGCCGCCGTCCTTTTCCTGTCTTGTTCCGCAGGCCCCCGACGGTTAGAATGGCCGGCTGATCCGACAGAATCGCCGTTTCGTCGTTCTGGAAAACCGTTGACCCATGCTGCTACTGCTGCCGATTCGCACGAGTATCTGGCCCAAGCGGACCCCCTACGCCAACTACATCCTCATCGCCCTGAACATCGTCATTTTCTTTCTGTCGTACTCGTTCGATCGGCAGTACCCCTACACGATTGACGGCCACAATGTCTTCATTGGTGGCCACATGCTCCCCCTGTCGATCCGCCCGTGGGCGATGGATTGGATCCTGTTGCCCGGCTATTGGCACTATTGGCAATTCCTGTCCTACGCCTTTCTGCACGGCGGCATCGCGCATATTGTCAGCAACATGTTCTTCCTTTACCTGTTCGGGAACAACATCAACGATAAGCTCGGCCACGTCCGGTATGTGCTTTTTTATCTGACCGGCGCCGTGTTCAGCGGCGCCGCCTACACCGTCCTGCATTTGTCCTCGCTGGTTCCGACGCTGGGGGCCAGCGGCGCGATCTCGGCCGTCATCGGCGCGTACCTCGTCCTGTTTCCTCAGACCCAGATCACGGTGCTTTATTGGATCGTGTTTCTGATCGGGACGTTCCAGATTCCGGCCCTGTACTTCATCGGTTTCAAGTTGATCATCTTCGACAACCTGATCTCCCGGATCACCCCGGCGGTCGCCTATGAGGCTCACCTGGCCGGGTACGTCTACGGCATCGGCCTGATGCTGCTCCTGCTGGCGACGCGGCTGCTCAGCGGGACCCAGTACGATCTGTGGCTCATGATTCAGCAGTGGAACCGCCGGCGGCAATACCGCGATACCGTGGCGGCGGGCTACGATCCGTTCTCCGCCGTCGGGGGCCGCCGGCGGGTGGAAGCGCGGGAAGTCCCGAGCGTGCGCCTCGACCGCCAGACCCAAACCAAAATCGAGCAGATTCGCCAGGCGATCGGCAATTGGGTCGAACAGCGCAACCTGCCCGCGGCGGCCGATCTTTACCTGGAGTTGATGCGGCTGGACCCGGAGCAACTGTTGCCACGACAGCACCTGTTGGACATCGCCAATCAGTTGGCCAGCGACCATCGCGCCGCTGAGGCCGCCCACGCCTACGAGCAGTTTCTCACGCACTACCGCACCACGTACGAATACACGGAGCAGGTGGAGCTGATGCTCGGTATCCTCTATTCCCGGTATCTCCACGAGCGGGAGAAGGCGATCCAACATCTGCAAAACGCCGCGCGCAAGCTCGTCGACCCGGGGCAATTGCAGATGTGTCGCGACGAATTGGCGCGAATGGGCGCCTGATCGACCTCTCCAAATGAGTGCCTATCCGCGCGCGAGCGCATTTTTCTGCATAATTGTCGCGTCAAAACGCATGAAGGGCTTGACATGCCCGACAAGGGGCGGTACTGTGCTACGCGAAGGATCGCCCTATCTGCGGGCTGTTCCAAGGCTCTGTGGGAACGTCTTTTAGGAGGCCGAAAGATGCAGGCTCGCGTCCATTCACCCGAGCGCTCGGTACGTGCGACACTCTTGTCCGGCGGAGTATTCGCCATGTTGCTGGCCGTCGTGCTGATTTTGCCTACCGCGGTACAGGCGCAAGATCCGAACGCCCCGCGCAGTCCCGTGACGCTGCCCAACGAAGCGGCGGCCGCCCGGGCGACGGCGAACGAATCTTACGTGGCCGAGGTCATCGGCAACGACGTGTACGTCCGTTCCGGCCCCGGCACGAATTTCTACCAGTGCAGCAAGCTCTACGCGGGGGACCGGGTCCAGGTCGTCAAGTCCCAACAGGGCTGGTCCTGCATTGTCCCGCCTCCGGGCTGCTTCTCGTGGATTGCGATGCAGTACGTGAGCATCAATCCGCAGAATCCGACGGTGGGTGTGCTCACGGGCGACAACGTCGGCGTCTACACGGGCTCGGATACGCAGGAAGCGAAGTATTCCACGAGCAAACAGGTGGTGCTCAGCCGCGGGCAGACCGTGAAGCTGCTCGGCGAGGAGAAGGACGACTACTACAAGATCGCCCCTCCGCAGGGAGCGTACCTGTGGGTCAGCACTCAATATCTCCAGCCGGCGGACAAGTCGCAGGTCAGGACGCCTGCGGCCGACACGGCGGCAGCGGGCAAGCCGGCGACCGTGAAGAAGCCGAGCGATCCGAACACGCCTTTGACCGGCCTCGATCTGTACTACGCTTTGAGCGAAAAGGTGAAGGCCGAGCACGAGAAGAAGCTGGGCGAGCAAAACTACACGGAACTCAAGAAGAAGCTGGCGGAGCTCGCCGCGAGTAAAGCTGGCGGACGGGCCGCCCGCTATGCCGATTTCACCCTCAAGCAGGTGGAGCGGTATGAGTTGGCCTGCCAGGCAGCCAAGGAAGTGGAGCAGCAGAATAAGGAGTTGCAGAAAACGACGGCGAAGATCGATGAGGCGCGTACCGCGAAGCTGGGAGGAATCGTCGATCGCAGCAAGTTCGCCCTCGTCGGTAAGCTCGAGACCTCCAGCGTGTACGCCGGAACGTCCAAGCGATTCCGGGTGCTGGATGATGCCGGCAAGACGATCTGCTATGTGATGCCGACCGGACCGATCGCGAACACGGATTTCAGCAAGTACATCGGTCACAAGGTCGGCTTGGTTGGCCCGATCGCGCCGCACCCGGACACGCAACGAGCCCTCGTCGAGTTCACCGAGATCGTGCTGCTCGATTCCGACAAATGACTCGAATCGACCCCGCAAGGATGTGGGTTGTTGATTCGCCAGAAAAAAAGAAGTCGTGCCAAGGATGGCGCGACTTCTTTTTTTGTTTTAAGTGTGAAGTTTCAAGTTTGAAGCGGCTGCCCTTCCGGCTTTTCCACTTCACACTTCAAACTTTACACTTCAAACTTCGAAACTGTCGCAGGCCCGGTAGGCGTCGATCACGGCGCGCTCGCCTTCTTTGCCCCGTTTGCTCTTGCCGTGCTCCATGCACAGCGTGCCCTGGTAGCCCTTGTGGGCCAGATGCCGGAAGATGTTCTTGTAGTTGATCTCGCCGGTGCCGGGCTCGTTTCGGCCGGGGTTGTCGCCGAGGTGGAACGCCGCGATCTCACTATAGGCCTTATCAATGTTGGGAATGAGGTTCCCCTCGGTGATCTGCTGGTGGTACAGGTCGTTGACGATCTTGACGGAGGGGCTGTTGACCGCCTTGCAGATCAGGTACGCTTGGGGGATCTTCTGGAGGAACAGGCCCGGGTGATTGGCCCACCAGTTCAAGGGCTCGATCACGATGACCATGCCGGCCGGCTCCGCGACCTCGGCGCAGCGCCGCAGATTGTCCACCAGGTTGGCCGTCTGATAATCCCACTCCAGCCGCTGGCTGCACAATCCCGGGGCGATCAGCGCCCACTTGGCATTGGCCCGCTTGGAGGTCTCCACCGCCTGTTTCGTGAGATTGACGATCTGCCTGCGGATTTCCTCGTCCGGCGTCACGAGCGTGGCCTTGGTGAAGTCGGCGTACATGACGAACGGCCCGAGGGTCATGCCCAACCGGCTCATCTCCTTGGCGATCTTCTCCTGCAGTTCCGGGGGCTTGCCCATCAGGCCGTTGTCGAACATCGCGGAGAAGCCCTCATCGGCCATGAATCTGAGTTGGTCGATCGGGTCCTTCCCCGCGTGCTCCTGGAATTGTTGACCCAGGCTCGGCGCGTACTTGAGCTTGAACTTCCTCGGTGACTCGGTGGCCCTGGTCATGGACGGCATTGCCGAGACCGCTACCGCCGCACCTGCGGCGCTTGCGATGAAGCTCCGGCGGGACACGGCCGAATTGTTCCGACGATCTTGCATGTGTGTGCTCCTATCTACTTCTTCATCGCGGTCCACTTCTGGGCGCTTTGCGAGCTGGCCACGACCGTCTCAATGAAGAGCAGGCCACGGACACCCGCCTCGACGCTGGGGAAGTCCAGGGCCAGTTCGCTCGGCTGCTCGCCGGCGATCCTGCACTTGACGGTCTCGCAGAAGTTCATGTAGTTGTTGGCGAAGGCTTCGAGGAAGGCTTCGGGGTGGCCGGAGGGGATGCGCGTGCCACGTCCGGCGGCGGCACTGTAGGCGCCGATATAACCGTTGCCTCTCTTCCAGACCTCTTCCGGCTTATCCATCCGGCGCACGTACACGTAGTTCGGATGCTCCTGGTGCCATTCCAGGCTGGCCTTCTCACCGTGGACCCAAATCGCGAGGTTGTTCTCTTCGCCGATGGCGATCTGGCTGGCGTGCAGAACGCCCTTGGCGCCGTTGTCGAACTTGAGCAGGCAGTTGCAGTCATCGTCCACCAGCCGGCCGGGGACAAATGTCGTCAACTCGGCGCAGATGTGAGTGATTTTCAGGCCGGAGATGTACTCGGCGAGGTTCGCGGCGTGAGTGCCGATATCGCCCACGCAGCCGCCGGCACCGGTTTGTTTCGGATCGGTCCGCCAACTCGCCTGCATCTGACCGGTCTTCTCGAGGGCCGTGGCCAGCCAGCCTTGGGGGTACTGCACGACGATCTTGCGGATATTGCCCAGCTCGCCCTTTTTCGCCATGTCCCGGGCCAGCTTCGCCATCGGGTAGCCTGTGTAGTTGTGCATCAGGCCGAACACTAGTCCCGTCTTCTCCACGATCTTCTGCAAGTCCTTGGCTTCTTTGGAGTTAAGGGTCATGGGCTTCTCGCACATCACGTGGAAGCCGGCCTTCAGGAAGTCCCGCGCGATCGGGAAGTGCCAGTTGTTGGGTGTCGTGACGGCCACAAAGTCGATCCGCTGCTCCGGAGGCAGGGCGGACTCGGCTTGGATCATTTCCGTATAGGTGTTGTACACGCGATTAGGGTCCAGGGCCAGGTGCCTGCCCATGTCCTTGGACTTCTTGGGATCGATATCGAACGCGCCGGCCACCAGCTCAATCTCCCCATCCAGCCGAGAGGCCTTGCGATGGACCTCGCCGATGAACGCCCCAGGGCCGCCGCCAATCAAACCCATTCTCAACTTCCGGTCGAGTTTCATACCTGCTCCTTTCAACTTAGTGCTGCTGTGGACGTCGATTTTCGATGAATGTGCTCACGGGACCCTGCGCCCCGAAGCGTGTTTTCCTCCTGCATATACCCTGTCCCACGTGCCTGCGAACGGGACCTGCGGCGATTATAGGGGTTCAGACCGGCAAAGCAACCGCAAATGCCGGTTTCGCCCATGGAAATCGCCTTGTCGGTGAGTCACTATACGGTGCCAACCCTTCATTGTTGTGCCGGGGGCCTCAACGCGATAAACTCCCGCCTCGCCAGAGGCGGCACTGACATGCGTCTCACAGTCGCTGGACGCCAAGTTTGGGTTGACAATGCCTCGCTCAGCCCTTAAACCTTGCTCTGGATTCGTCGCGTTTCCTCTGTGGCGGTTCGTCTTGGTATTGAAGAGGTGATATGCGGACAGACATCCAACCTGTTTCCGTCGATCTGTATTTCCTCCCGGTGACGACACGGGTACCGCTGAAGTTCGGGCCTGAGACGTTGACTTCGGTCATCTGTGCGCGGGCCTGCATGACCGTCGTGGACGGCCAGGGCAAGCGCGCCCAGGGCTGGGGCGAGACCCCGCTGAGTGTGCAGTGGGTCTGGCCCAGCAGTATCGGGTACCAGGAACGCTGTGACGCGATGCTGGAGATGTGCCGGCGGCTGGCCCGAAGCTGGGCCTATTTCCGGGGCAAGGGCCACCCCCTCGAGGTAGGCCACGACTTCGAGAGATCGGAGCTTGCGGACCTGCTCAAGGACTTCAACCGTAAGCGTCGCGCCGGCAAAGAGCCGATGCCGTGGCTGGCGGCCCTCGTTTGCTGCTCAGTGTTCGATATCGCTCTGCACGATGCCTATGGGCAGGTCCTCGGTGTCCCGACTTATGAGACCTATGACGCCAGACACATGAACGTGGACCTGAGCTACTTCCTCAAGCCGGCGGCGGGCACCAAGGTGTCCTTCGCGGGCAAGTACCCGGCGGACTTCTTCCGTCGGCCGCCGGCCCAGCGGATGCCTGCCTGGCATCTGGTCGGCGGCAAGGACCTGATCGACGCCTCGGAGCTCACCGGCCAGGAGCCGAAGGATGGCTACCCGGTCCTCCTGGCGGACTGGATCGAGCGGGATGGGCTCAAGTGCCTCAAAGTGAAGCTGCGCGGCAATGACGCCGCATGGGATTACGACCGGCTGGTCAAGGTCGGTGAGATCGCCCTCCAGCACAATGTCTTGTGGCTGACCAGCGACTTCAACTCCACCGTGCAAGACCCGGCTTATGTCAACGATCTGCTGGACAAGCTGGTGCGGGATCATCCGCGCATCTACCAGATGATTCTGTACGTGGAGCAGCCGTTCCCCTATGATCTGGAGGCCAATCAGATCGACGTGCACAGCGTCTCAGCCCGCAAGCCGTTGTTCATGGACGAGAGCGCTCACGACTGGAAGCTGATCCGGCTGGGACGGCAGTTGGGCTGGTCCGGCGTGGCCCTCAAGACCTGCAAGACCCAGACGGGGGCGATGCTGAGCCTGTGCTGGGCCAAGGCGCACGGCATGACCCTCATGGTGCAGGATTTGACGAACCCCATGCTGGCCCAGATTCCCCACGTACTCCTGGCGGCCCACGCGGGCACGATCATGGGCGTGGAGACGAACGGCATGCAGTTCTACCCGGCCGCCTCCGCGCCGGAAGAGGCGGTGCATCCGGGCCTCTACCGCCGGCGCAACGGCGAGGTGGACCTGTCCAGCATACGCGGTCCCGGCTTCGGCTACCGACTGGAGGAGATCAAGCGGCAATTGCCCGACAAGGCAGCAAGTTTCTCGAAGTAGGCGATGCAGGCAGAGTAAGTTCGTAGGGTGGGTTCTTAACCCACGCGTCTGCTACACGCGGTGCAGCCTATATGAGTGTTCCAGCAATTCGGGAGTGACTGAACATGGCAAAGATGAGTGCTTTTGCGGATGAAGTGGTGGACGATTTCCGTGGCCAGGTCGAGTTTCTGGCGAAGGAGAAGGTCGGCTACATTGAGCCGCGGTTCGTCGACAAGAAGAACCTGATGGACCTGAATCAGAAGGAGCTGGCGGAGGTCCGCAAGCTGATCCGAGACCACGGCCTGAAGGTCAGCGCGATCGGCTCGCCCATCGGCAAGGTCCGGCTGGATCAGCCCTTCAAGCCGCACTTGGACAAGTTCAAGCACGCGGTCGAGCTGGCCCAGTACCTGGGGACCCCGTTCATTCGGATGTTCAGCTACTACGCCCCGGAGGGCAAGAATATCGATGACTACCGCCATCAGGTCATGGACCGCATGGTGGCCAAGGTCGAGGCCCTGGCGGGCACCGAGGTCATCATGGTCCACGAAAACGAGGCGAATATCTACGGCCACTCCGCCGCGAATTGTGTGGATATCGTCAAGGAGATCGATTCGCCGAAGCTGCGGCTGGTCTACGATCCCGCCAACTTCGTGTGGGCCGAGAAGATCACGAACAATGTCGAGGTCTGCTGGCCGCTGATGAAGCCGTACGTCGTCCACATCCACATCAAGGACTGGAAGCTCGGCGCCAAGGACGTCGGCAGCCTGCCCGGCCAGGGCGACGGCCAGATCAAAGAGCTGCTGGCGCAGCTCGCCGCGATGAAGTATCAGGGTTGCGTGACGATGGAGCCGCACCTGGAGGCGGGCGGCCAGTTCGGCGGCTCGACCGGGCCGGAACTGTTCTCCAAAGCCATCGCCGCCGTGAGGACCCTCGCGAGCGAGGTCGGCTTGAAACTGGATTGAGCGTGGGGACACGGACGAACACGGACGGCCACTGACTTCCACGGACAACTTCGTCCGTGCGTGTCCGTGCTCGTCCGTGCGAACTCGAAATCGGAAAGGAACCCAAGGCATGAGAACATGGAATTTTGGCGTGGTCGGCGCCGGGCTGATTGCCGATTTTCACGCACGAGCGATTCGCGATATTCCGAACGCCAAGTTCGTCGCCTGTTGTGATACCGTGGTGCCGAAAGCAGAAGCCCTCGCCGGCAAGTACGGAGCGAAGGCGTACAGCAGCTACGAGGAGATGGTTCGGAGCGACGACATCGACATCGTGACCATTGCCACGCCGAGCGGCCTGCACATGGAGCCGACCGTCGCCGCCGCCAAGGCGGGCAAGCACGTGATCTGCGAGAAGCCCGTGGAAATCACCCTGGAGCGGATCGACGCGATGATCGCGGCCCACAAGAAAGCCAAGACCCGGCTGGGCGGCATCTTCCCGTACCGGTTCAACGATTTGATGGTCCCGCTGCGGGAGGCGATCCAGACCGGGCGGTTCGGCACGATCACGTATGCCAGTGTCTACGTGCCGTGGTGGCGGACCGACGCCTACTACAAGGATTCCTGGCATGGGACCCAGAAGCTGGACGGCGGCGGGGCCCTGATGAACCAGTCCATCCACATGGTGGACATGCTCTGTGACCTGATGCCGCCCATTGAATCGGTGCAGGCATACACGGCCACCCTGGGGCACACCATGGAGACCGAGGATACCGCCGTGGCGGCGCTGCGCTACAAGACCGGCGCACTCGGTATCATCTACGGCACGACCGCGTCGTTCCCGGGGCAGTTCCGCCGCTTCGAGATCACGGGCACCAAGGGCACGGTCATCAACGTCGAAAACAGCATTACAGTCTGGCAGTTCGCCGACGAGAGGCCCGAAGACGAGCAGGTCCGCCAGAGTTTCATGAAGATTCAGGGGGGCGGCGGCGTCGCCGACCCGGCGGCGATCACGCACGAAAACCACACGCGGAATTTCAAGGCGTTCCTCGAGGCCCTGGAGCAGGGCAAGGATTTCTGGATCAGCGGTCACGAAGCCCGCAAGGCGGTCGAGGTGATTCTGGCGATTTACCGCTCGGCAAAAGAAAAGCAGCTCGTGAAGCTGGGCTGAGAGAGTCTTCCTGGAGTCCAGGATTTCTGTTTGGCACGGACGGACGCGGACGCGCACGGACGCAGTGGTCCGTGAAAGTCCGTGTCCTGGGGGCGCTCAGGATTGCGCGCTCAGAACCTCGTGCGGCTTCACGCCCGGCTTGGGTTCCTGGGTCACGGCCTCGATGGTGGACGTCACCTGAATCCGCCGGTACTTGTACACGTCCAGTCGCGAGGACTTTTCGCGGGTGAATTTGATGCCGCGGCCGGTGATCAGCTCCTTGTCTTCCCGGATGAAATCCACGTATTGCAGCAGGGCCCAGGCACTGTTGTTCCAGCGCATCTGGTAGCCCCTTTGGTGGGCCTGCCGCTCCATCATCAGGCGTTTGCTCTCGTTGAAAACGAGGAAATCGAGAGCCTGCGCG
>Ga0315289_10002522_pt1 | contig 27998 bp, 26 predicted proteins | sample YL17G11_40_MG_FD_203452 | JGI IMG/M metagenome (GOLD analysis project Ga0315289, IMG submission 203452) | Sediment microbial communities from Yellowstone Lake, YNP, Wyoming, USA - YL17G11_40 | ecosystem: Environmental > Aquatic > Freshwater > Lake > Sediment | place: USA: Wyoming | collected... | reverse complement strand
GAGGTCACCGCTACTATTATTATGCGTTTTGCCGTGCTCACTAACGCGCCGTTTTCGCCGTCATATTCGTAGCAGCTTTCGACAAACTGCTTGATCTCCTCCACGTCCTCGGACGAATAGAACCTCCATCCCCGCCAGTCCCTCTTCTGCTTCTTGATCTTGCCGGACTTTTCCCATCGCATAATGGTGCGAGGGGTGACGCCCACAGTCTTTGCTACTTCTGTTATTGTCAGTCGCTTTTCCATCATTTAGCCCTTTCCTCGTTTTATAAAAGTTAAAAGCCGATTTACTTGTGTCTATGAACAACTATGACAGTTATATATGAACACGCATATTCATTGTTAAGCATTATCTGTGCCAACTTATTCAAGCGGGAAAAAGAGTATTTATCGCCTTTAGTGTCGAATGGCATGGACACGTATGTCGGTTTTTGGGGTCATCTTTGGGGTCAGACCCTAAAGAACAATTGCTTAATAGCAGTTAGGGTCTGACCCCAAATAGCAGTTAGGGTCAGACCCCAAAGACCAAAGAATAAAAAAATATTGCTTTTTATTACTTTAACCTGTATAGTATAGGGGTCAGACCCTAGCTGATGTTAATACACTGTCAAGGGTCTGACCCCTATACTACCCCCTACATGGATTGATATGAAACATAAATTTGGACACCAACAGAAATTATTTCAAAAGATGGCCCTCACGCCCCAAATGAGGCATTCCATTATGCTTCTCGGCATGTCCACACAGGACCTGAATGAATATATAAATTCAGCCGTAGAAGCAAATCCTTTCCTGCAAAAGATATTTGACGAAAAAAAATCAAAAAGCAGTAGGCCTGAATATGGCGAAGATACTATTATTAAGGAAAGACCCGACCCGCGCCTCTCCCTCCTCTCCCAGATCAGGCTGCTGGACGCAACGGATAAAGAACTCGAGATATTGGAATATCTGATATATGAGATCGATGATAACGGTTATATAACCGCTGATATCGAAGAAGTAGCGCGCGATTTGTTCGTTTCTATTGAAGAGGTGGAAAAGTGCATTATGGCCGTCCAAAACCTTGAGCCGGCCGGCATAGGCGCAAGAGACATGCGCGAATGCCTCCGGCTGCAATTAAAGAGGATGAAGAAAGAAGATTCATTGGAATATCAGATAGTGAGTGGATTTATAGAAGAGGTCGCAAAAAGCGATACGGAAAAGATCGCCAAGGCATTAAAAATAGACAGGAAAAAGGTTAGCGCCGCTATTGCTGTCATAAAAAAGCTCAACCCGCGCCCGGCAAGCAATCTTTTAAGCGAGCGGGCGGAATGGATCGCCCCTGATTTAATAGTCGCTCTCAAAGGAAAAAAAATACGGATCGAGTTGAACCGCCAATGGCTTCCGCGCCTGAGGCTCTACAATCCTTATGAAAATAAACTGAGCGTCATAAAGGACGCCAACGCGCGGGAATTCATGAAAGAGAACATGGAGGCCGCCAGGCATCTCGTGGATGGCATAAAGCGGCGCGAAGAGACGATGTGCAAGGTAGCCGAATATATACTGAATTTTCACAAGGATTCGCTTAGAAACAACGGTCACGATTTAAAAAGTTTGATGACCCGCGATATATCCAAGGCGCTCAATCTTCATCCCACAACTATAAATCGCACGATTTCGAACAAATACATACAAATCGACAATAAAGTTATCACTCTTAAAAGTTTATTAAGTAACTCTGTGAAAAAAACGAACGGTGAATCAGTCTCGAAGATAAGCGTAAAAAAGCGGATTGAAACGTTGGTAAAAAATGAGGATAAATCGCGGCCGCTAAGCGATAAGGCGATTAAGGAAATTTTGGCGCAGGAAGGCATTATAATCCAGAGGCGAACAATCGCCAAATACCGCGATTCGCTGAAAATCCTGCCTACGTATCTGCGTAGACAAAAATAGACAAAAATGGGGACAGATACTATTTTTCACAGAAAAAGAAGTATGGAAAAATAGTATCTGTCCCCATTTTTATAAACTGCTAGGGTCTGACCCCTAATTTAAATCAATGCCTCGCTTCGAGCCTTTGCAAGCGTTGCTCATGACCTGCTTTTAGTTCTTTTATATCTCGGGAGCTTTCCAGTGTGGCTTGCTTAACTGTTTCGAGCTCTCTTTCGACGCGATCTAGTTTAATATCAATAGTGCCGACTTTACTTTTTATCGCTTCCGCGTTCATTTCTGTTTTGAACATCGTGACCGATAACTCATTAATCCTTCCATCCATTGTTTCAAATTTGCCTTCCAGAGTCTCAAATTTACTGACTAGAAATATATGGCCTTCTGCCACCGTTTTGATATCGGAGCTCATCTTTTCCAATATAACTCTAGTTTCCCTCTCAAGAGATATTTTTTCTGTCTTCCTGATCATATTTCCTCCAATTATGTAAATGTTACCATACTCTTTTTGTAATTACAACGAAATTCGCCTCCTCCCGGGCATAAATTCGCCTCCTTTCACCTATATATACGTCAAAGGAGGCGATTTTCTTTCAATTTATTTTTACTTTTTGTAAAATATGGACAGCTGTACCTATTTTCGTCAGAACTCTGATACCATCCTCAGCCCGGTATAAAAACCGCTCTTTACATCCGCCCCTCCGCCGCCGTCTCTATATTTAAAAGACCTGTCAAAAATGCCGCCGGCCGTCAAGGCTGCTTTCATAAATTTGCTGAATTTAAACTCTACGCCTCCACCCATATGTATATCCTCGTATCGCAATATGACGTTTTTGGCCGCGTCGCGATCCACCTCGTATTCGTCATAAGTGAAATCGCCTTCCGCAAAAAGGGATATTCTGTCATTTAATAAATAAACTATGTTGGGGTTTTCGGAAACAAGGTTAAACGTTAGCTCCTTAACGGGTTTATAGATTACGCCGAATATCGGCCAGACAGGGTATTTAAGTTTTGGGAATACTGCGGCGCCCCCTACAAACGTCCATTTATCGTCCGGCTGATAGGCAAGAAAACCGCGGCATGGCAGGCGAAATGCGGAGGCCTCAAAATTCCACTCATCCGAATAAAAAGACGGGCTTATTCCTCCCCCGATGTAAACGCCCTTTAACCCAAATAAAGGCACGACAGTTTCAACATCCGCGGTAATCGCTACTAAGTGCGCCGGCAGGCTGACCGGCCCTTTCTTATTTATAAACATGCAGTCATTGCCCATTGAAAACGTTACGGGCAGTTTATCGATCCCTCGACGCGCTTCGCTTGTGCTTCGACTGGGCTCAGCATCGTTCGAAGCATCGTGAGCTTGTCGAACGGCTCGGGATCGACCCTGAGCGTAGTCGAATGGGTCAAAAAACTTATATTCGTAACTGTACTCCCATCCCGCAGAATAAATATCCGGCGTATATTCTATGTAGGCATCTGCCTCATGGCGGAAAACGTCTTTTTCATTCGCTCCTTCCTCTCCGGCGGCACTTACATCAGCGTAAAAAAATAGTAAGGCGGCTATTGCGGCAGATAGTTTTCGTTTCATAGCTTAAATTGTATCATATATAAATGGGGACAGATACTATTTTTCACAGAAAAAGAAGTACGGAAAAATAGTATCTGTCCCCATTTATATGTTATAATAAGGCAGGTGGCAATTATGGATAACATGAGGTTAAGCATAGTAAAAGAGGTGCGCGAAATACCGCGGCAGGAATGGGACAGCGTCTTCCCCTGCGATACAATAGAAGGCTATGACTATTACAAGACTCTCGATGAGTCAAATCTGCCTGATTTTTCCATGCATTATGCCGTTGTCTACGAAAATGACCGCGCCGCTTCAATAGCCCCGTTTTTTACGACAGAATTCTCGTTTGACACTACTCTCCAGGGTAATTTAAAACAGGTAATACTATACCTTCAAAAGATGTTCCCCGGTTTTCTTAAGATGAAAATGCTTTTTATAGGCTCGCCCTTTACCGAAGAAGGCATTATAGGCCTGCGCGGGGATTGTAATAAGGAACATGTCCTTCGCTTCTTTCTGGCAAAGATGCTCCATTTTTGCAATACCGAAAAAATAGGCGTAATTACTTTTTATAACCTGCCCGCGAATTATTCTTATACGCTGGATTTCCTTAAACGCAACAACTTCGCGCAAATGGAGGCCTTTCCCCTCGCGCGCCTGACGATAAAAGAGCGGTCTCTCGAAGAATATATACAGTCACTCGGCAAAAGCACGCGAAAAGACATCAGGCGCAAATTAAGAAACGCATATACCAGCGCCGAAATTAAAATCGAAGAAAGGAATAATCTTGACGGCTTATTAGACCGCGCCTATCAGCTTTATCTGAATAATCTCAATAGCGGCGATGTCTCCTTTGAGAAACTTACGCCCGAATATTTTGCCAAAATATCCGAAAATATGCCCGGTACCGTCAAATACTTCGTCACGTGGGTAAACGGCAAAATGGCCGCTTTTAACATGTGCTTTGTAAAAGACGGCATCTTTATAGACAAATATATAGGATTTGATTACGACGTGGCGTATAAATATAACCTCTATTTCGTCACCTGGTGCCATAACATAGACTGGTGCATCAGGCGCGGCATCCGCTATTACCAGCCCGGCACCTGCGATTATGACCCGAAAATAAGGCTCGGCTCGGACCTCGTCCCTCTTTATATTTCAAGCAGGTTGATCAACCCCGTCATAAATCACCTGACGGCGCCCGTGATGAAGCTTATTGAGCCGAGGAGATTTGACCCGGTATTAAACAATTTAAGCAAATACAAGAAAATCGCCTTTGTATACCATGAAAAAGCATAGAATTACGTTAAATATGATCGCCCTTATACTGCTGACGGACCTCCTGGAATCCACCTATGAATTCTTCTTCAAAAAGGGTATGTTGCTGGTCGGAGAATTCAATTTTTCGAATTTAAGCGCGGCCGGGGATTTCGCCGCGAGGACCCTTTCGAACGGCTGGGTATGGATAGGGCTTATAATCATACTTCTGGAAACGCTTACCTGGTTTATTATCCTATCGAAAATTGACCTGAGCCTGGCTTTTCCCATCGGCAGCATGAGCTACATATTCGTGATTTTAGTCTCGGCGTTCCTCCTACATGAGAATGTAAGCCTAAACCGCTGGATAGGGACTTTGATCATTATCGCCGGCATATCTTTAGTCGCAATGAGTTCTCAGGGAAAATACGGGAAAGCGGAAAAGACCTGATATGCTAAAACTTTTACTGCTCATATTGATCCATGACATAATTCTGGCATCAGGCCAGACTTTTATAAAACGGGGCATGACGACGGTTGAAGATGTAAATTTAATGTCCCTGCGTAGCATCTTAAATTTCATAAAATTTTGTCTTACGCAGGGCAATGTATTGTCGGGGCTCGCGTTGAATACGATAAGCCTGACGATATGGCTCGTCATCCTCTCTTTCGCGGATTTAAGCCAGGCCTATCCTCTTGACAGTCTGCAATACATAGTAATAGCATTTTTTTCCGTGATTTTCCTGAAGGAAGAAGTGCGCGGGCTGCGCTGGGCGGGAATCCTGCTGATTGTCGTCGGAGTTACCGTAGTGGGTATTAAATAGGGTATTACCACAGATGATCACAGATTAAAAGACGCAGATAACCGCAGATGGCAGGTCTTATGCATTAATCTGTGCTAATCTGCGAGCATGCAACTCAAGCATAAATCTGTGATAATCTGCGTCATTTCAAGAATAATTCCAATATCTTCAGGTTGGTTTCTTCGTTAATCCTATTAATCTCTTCCGGCTTCATCCGTTCTGCCGATTGGCGGGGATGGTCCAGCTTAGCGCATAATCTCTTAAAGGCCGAATTTACCGTGATGGGAGAATAGTCGCCGGTAATGTCCATTCCGATTATATTGGCTTTATCTTTCAAAACCTTCAACGCATCAAGCAGCCAATCAATGCTTAGGAATCCCTCTTCCCAATTAGTTACGGCGTAATCCCGTTTCAGGCAATCCTTATCGACGGAAATATATACATTTTTGGACGGCAGTTTCTCTATCATCTGTGCCATAAATTCTTTTATATCTTTATCGCGGAGATTTTCCCAAACGATGCGCCTGAAAGCCGTTATGGACGGCTTGTGGTAAAAGGGGTAAAGTTCAACCCGTCTGTCCAAAAAATGAGAAAAGTTAAACGTCAGATTATGCGGAAAGCTCAGGTCTTCCGAAGAAGGCCCTATCATTACTATTTTCTTGACCGCGTCTTTTTTGGCTACCAAATTAACCCATGAGCCGCAGCTAAACTTCGGGAAGGTTCTATCCAGATCAGGATGAAAATCGAATACTACCACGCAAAAATCCTCACTAAACTGATCTATCAGAAGCGCCGATATATGATGAAAGTCTCCGGAGCCGTAAAGAGTTATCTTATTCCTGTCGGACGGCTCAAGTCTTTGGCGTAACGCCGGCAGGTCCCGTCCGTCCAGCCACACTCTTACACGCGGCCCGTAATCTGACATGTCGACCGTATTGATAGAATGGGGCGAACGGTTGTATTTTGCCAAAAGGTTTTTTTGGCCGGTGACGCTTGAATCAAAATTCAATATGCGTATATCTTTTGTAGAAAGCGGCTGCATATTATATCCTTGTCATTGCGAGGAGCATCAGTATAGGGGTCAGAGTATAGGGGTCAGACCCTTGACAGTGTGTTAACATCAGCTAGGGTCTGACCCCAATTTGTTGACCCCAATTTGTCAACTAGGGTCTGACCCCAATACTCTGCTTATGCTTATCAAAAAACGAAACGGTTGCGTCGACCACTTTATCTCTTTCCTGGTCGGCCGTTATTATATGGTAGGAATCTTCGAAAAACTTGATCTCTTTATCCTTTGAGGCAACGTGCTCATATATATATATGGAGTTTCTTGGGCTGGTTACGTCATCTTCTTTCGCCTGGAGAAGTTGGATCGGTGTATTTACTTCGTTTAATATAGACATGACTCGCTTTGCAAGCAGATGATTCTGGTACACGCACGAAACGGGGATAACCGGATATCCGTAAAGGTGGGCTTCGCTGGTATCGTATAATCCCGCCTTTTTATAATATGCTTCTACCTTCGCGCGCAGCCTTTCATTTTTCAGGCCGTAAGGATGTTCTTCTTTAAAGTATGCGTAATATTTTAACGGCGTAAAATACCCTAACGGCAGAAGCGCTCTCGCTTTGGGCGCGCCCCAGCCGTCAAAGGAAAGAGTGGCGGAAAAACACGTCACAGCTTTTACCTTCCCGGGAAATTCATGAGCCAGCATGATGCCCAAAAGCGCTCCGAATGACAAGCCCGCGACAAATACACTGTCATACTGCGATTCGACTTTAAGGAACTCTTCTCTCAGCCCGGCGTAAAAATCCTGCCATGTTTTTCTTTTAAGGACGGAAAGCGGCTTATTATGGCCGTCTAATAGCGGTGCTTTTACTGAATATCCTTTTTCGTTCAGCCCCTTGGCTGTATAAGCCATCTCGCGCGGGGTGCCGGTAAGGCCGTGGATAAGGAAGCACATATCCTTATTTCCGTTTAGAAAGAAACTGCTATCGGGTATTTCCCCCTCGCCCTTAAAATGTTCTCTGAAAGATATTATTACCATTACGAACTCTTTATGGCTTTAGAGAGCGCTTCTTCAAAAAGGTCTACGCCCAAATCCATCTCTTTTTCCGTAATATAGAATGACGGCGCGAGAGTAAATACGTTCTTATAATAACCGCCGACATCAAGCACGAGGCCGCGTTTTTTACCGCCGGCGGTCAATTTGCCGCCCAGGCCGATAGCGACGATGGCATCGGTCAGTTCCTTATCGGGGGTATAGCCGTCTTTATGGCATATTTCTATCCTTAGAGCGAGGCCCAATCCGTCGACATCCCCCATTTGGGGATATTTCTTCCGGAGCTGCTTAAACCGAGAGATGAAATTTCTTCCTTTTTTCGGTATCTCTGCGGCGAAATCCGATTCTTCTATAAGTTTCATGACCTCTAAACCCGCCGCTGTCCCTAAAGGATTAGAAGAAAATGTCGAGTGCGTCGAACCCGGCGGAAAGACGCTAGGCGATATCAGCGCTTCTTTTGCCCATACGCCGGAAAGAGGGTTTAAGGCATTAGTGAGGGCTTTCCCGAAAACTATTATGTCCGGCGTAACGCCGAAATGTTCGATTGCCCAGAATTTGCCTGTCCTAAAAAACCCCATCTGTATTTCGTCGTCTACCAAAAGGATGCCGTATCTCGTCATAATATCTTTTAGCGCGGAAAAATAATCTACCGGCGGAATTACGTAGCCGCCTGTTCCCTGCACCGGCTCTATGTAAAACGCGGCGAACTCGCTCTTGTTCGTCTTTTTGTTTATAACGGAATAATACTCGGTCTCAAAAAGCCGTTCGAACTGCTTGACGCAATAAAGATCGCAGAATTCCCTTTTTTTATCATAAGGGCACCTAAAGCAATAGGGATACGGAATGAACCACGCCCTATCGCCAAAATGGCCGTAACGTTCTCTATATCTAAAACTTGAGGTTATCGCCGAAGCGGCTAGTGTCCTCCCGTGATAACCTCCCATGAACGCGAATACCAGATTTCTTCCGGAATGGTTTCGGATGAGTTTTAGCGAGTCTTCTATGGCGGCTGAACCGCCGACATTAAAATGGACTCTGCCTTTTTCTTCGAATGCCATTTCTATTCTTTTTGAAATCTTTGCCGCGAGTCTTATCTTTTCTTCGTGGAGATACTGACAGGCAAGCTGCGGAAGGGAATCTATCTGTTTCTTCAGCACCATATTCAAGCGCTTATTCTTATAACCGAAACTCGCCGCGGAATATAGCATCTGCAGATCCAGATATTCGGTGCCTTCTTTGTCATATAGGCAGCTGCCTTCCGCGCGCGCAAAGATATTAGGCTTGCCTACGTAATGAACCGTGTCGCCCCAGGAGCAATATTTCGCTTCCAAATCCAGCAGCTCTTCTTTGGCCGCCCGACGGTTAGCGCTCTTGGTTTTCGCGGAAACTGTCTTTTCAGTTTTGCTCATTATTATATTCCTTTTTCAAATAATCGTAGACTTTTTTCAGGTTTTTATACGGCGTATGCGAAAGGCCACTTTTGCGGCAGTAATCAAGCAGGCCCTCCTTGGCAAATACTGTATTTACGTACCGCGCCGGGCAAATATCGGACTGCCCATCTCCGATGTAGATCGTTACTGAGTGGCCGTTAATATTTGAAAGTACGTTTTTCTTTTTGCAATGCGCGCAAACGCCGCAATTTTTATCCACAAAAGGAAAACGCGGTATTAATCTGTCGCCTACAAACTTCGCCTTATTCGAATATATCCTGAGGTTTCTGATGCCGTTTTTCCTAAGGATCCGGCTCAATATGTAATCGAAATTATCACTTAAGACTACCGTCTTAATGCGCCTTGCTCTTAAGAGCCGTATCAGCCTTTTAAAATAAGGATCCAGCTCTATTCTGCCGAGATATTCGTCCAGCGCTCTCTTAGTAACGCTAATGGTCTTTATTTGGCCCTCAAGGCACTGGCGGGAACCTATCTCTTCATTCTTCCAGCGCTCTTCAAGGTCTTTCCAGCTATCGTCTTTGGAAAACTTAAGCAACATGTCATCAAAGACATCGCGCGTGGTTATAGTATTGTCAAAATCGAAAAAGACAACTGTATTTTTACCGTTAAAAGTCTTCATTATGTATTATATCATAACCTTAATATGTTAAAAAATCAATCCGCAAAAATGGGGACAGATACTATTTTTCCTCTTGCTTAAAACTAGGGACAGATAAAAATAGTATCTGTCCCCATTTTTCTACTTGAACAGGCTGTGCGAGATGATAAAGGATGCAAAGACTATCGAGACCATGGACATCAGTTTTATAAGGATATTCAAACTCGGCCCTGACGTATCTTTGAATGGATCTCCTACCGTATCGCCGACGACACCCGCTTTGTGAGGTAAAGAGCCTTTGCCGCCGTGGTGGCCTTCTTCTATATATTTTTTGGCGTTATCCCATGCGCCGCCTGAGTTTGCCATCATTACCGCCAAAACAAAACCGCAAACTGTTGCCCCGGTCAAAAGTCCCGCCTCCGCTTCTATTCCCACAAATATCCCGACCGCTATAGGGACGATTATAGCCATAAGCGAAGGTATGACCATCTCTTTTTGCGCTGCCGTAGTCGCTATGGTGACACAGCGCGCGTAATCGGGCTTTGTCGTGCCGTCCATAATGCCCTTTATTTCCTTAAACTGCCGGCGCACCTCTACCACTATCTTACCCGCCGCCCTTCCGACAGCACGCATCGTCATTGAGCAGAATAGAAACGGCAGCATGCCGCCGATAAATAGACCGACGAGCACATTCGGATTCATAAGGCTGAGTGTCATCTCTTTGCCGGATATTAAGAAAACTTGTTCGCGATAGGCGGCGATCAAGGCCAAAGCCGTCAATGCGGCTGAGCCGATAGCAAAGCCCTTGCCCGTCGCGGCTGTCGTGTTCCCTAAGGCATCCAAGGCATCAGTTCGTTTACGTACTTCCGGAGGCAGGTGCGACATTTCGGCGTTGCCGCCCGCATTGTCGGCTACGGGGCCATAGGCATCGGTCGCCAAAGTTATGCCTAATGTGGAAAGCATGCCCACCGCGGAGATCGCTATCCCGTAAAGGCCCGAATTGAAATTTGCAGCGCCGCCGGATAGAAAGAAACTCGCTAATATTGCGATGCTGACCACGATAACCGGTATCGCGGTTGACATCATCCCAACAGCCATGCCGCCGATAATGACCGTGGCGGGCCCTGTTAAAGCAGCATCCGCTATTGTGCGCGTAGGGCTGAAACCGCTAGAGGTATAATATTCCGTGGACAGGCCTATCAAAACGCCCGCGACCAAACCCGCTAATACGGACCAATAAATCCCTACATGCTCCATTCCCAGCGTATTCTTAACCAGAAAATAAGAAATTATTGCTACTAATAATGAACTTGCAAAGACACCTTTTCTCAAAGCGGCCAAAAGAACCGACTGACTGGCTTCTTCCCCGCTTTTCACAAAAAATGTGCCTATAATGGATGATACTACGCCTACAGCCGCCATGACCATAGGTACGGTAACGCCGGCCAAGCCTAAGCCTGCGGCAACACCAAGTGCGGAAGTCGCTACAATTGAACCCACATAAGACTCATAAAGGTCGGCCCCCATACCGGCTACGTCGCCGACATTGTCTCCCACGTTATCCGCTATAACGGCGGGATTGCGCGGATCGTCTTCCGGTATCCCGGCTTCGACTTTCCCGACGAGATCAGCGCCGACATCGGCCGCTTTCGTAAATATGCCGCCGCCTACTCTCGCGAAGAGGGCCTGCGAGCTGGCGCCCATACCGAAACATAGCATCGTGGAAGTAATCGCTGTTATTTTATCCATTCCGAGGGGTAGTGCGTGCGTCGAGTAAAACCAATTTAGGAAATAATACCATATGCTCAAATCCAAAAGCCCGAGCCCTACGACGGTAAGGCCCATAACGGCGCCGCTTGAGAATGCGACGCGAAGGCCGGAATTGAGGCTCTTTCTTGCAGCTTCCGCTGTACGGCTTGAGGATTGGGTTGCTATTGACATCCCGATAAATCCTGATAAGCCGGAAAAGAAGCCGCCCGTAATAAACGCGAACGGGACAAAAATAACCAGGTAGTTTCTAAACGCCATTAATAGAAGTATAAAAAATACCACTATAAAAAATAATGCCACAGCTAAATACTGCCTCTTAAGGTATGCCCTCGCCCCAACTCTGACCGCTTCCGCTATCTCGCGCATCTTCTCATTGCCTTCGTCCTGTCTCATGATGAAAAAGGCAAGATATGCCGCAAACGAAAGAGCCAGTATAGACCCTACAGGCGCTAACCATAATAAGCCACTGCCCTGCATTTTAACCTCCGAATTGCCCTCATCAGCTGGTTCGCTGGTTCGACTGTGCTCACCATCCTTCGAACCATCCTGAGTAGTGTCGAAGGAAATTCGTCCCGAGCAAGTGAGCGAAGCGAACGCGTCGAGGGGCTTCATTTATGTAAATTTCTATTCATTTTAGATATAATTTGTCTAAAAGTCAATACAATTCCATTGACAAGTGGCGGATTTTTGGTAGAATAATTAAATTATGATAAAGCTCAATGAAGAGAAGCGGCAAACGGAGAGTTTGCCGATAGTCAAGGCAAAGCTGCCTGACAAAGTAGCAATTCCCCTATCGCAACATCTGGGTAAGATCTGCCAACCTATTGTCACGGCCGGCGATTCCGTAAAGACGGGGCAGTTGATCGCCACTTTGTCCGAAAAGGCCGTATTCTCCCCCATACACAGCTCAATCTCCGGAAAAGTAAAGGCCATCCAGGACTATCCGCATCCTGTTTTAGGAACATCCAAAGCGATATTGATAGAATCTGACGGCCTTGATGCCTCTATCGGCTTTAGCCCCCGCAGCAAGGAGGATATCAGCAAGTTAACCCCCGATGACTTACGCAAGATAATCTTTGATGCCGGTATAGTCGGCATGGGTGGGGCAGGTTTTCCCACCTATATTAAGCTATCCCCTCCCAAACCCATAGACAGTCTTATACTAAACGGTGCCGAGTGCGAGCCGTACCTTACAAGCGACAACCGCATTATGATAGAAAAGACGAAAGAAATACTGCTCGGCGTGGAAATTATAGTCAAGTGCACCGGCGTGAAAAACGTCTATATCACCATAGAGGATAACAAGCCCGAGGCAATCGAGGCTTTCAAGGACTCAATACTCAATACTCAATACTCAATACGAATAATAAAGTCCGCCTACCCCCAGGGTGGCGAAAAGCAACTGATCAAAACAGTACTAAAGCGCGAAGTGCCGTCCGGCAAACTGCCGTTCGATATAGGCGCCCTGGCGCAAAACGTTGCTACCACCTACGCGGTGTATGAAGCGGTATATCTGGGAAAACCTTTGTACGAAAGGGTCGTAACCATGACGGGCGACTGTCTGGAACATCCGGCGAATCTATTGACGCGCATCGGCACACCTATTAAAGATTTAATAGAACAATGCGGCCCTTTAAAGAAAGAGCCGAAAAAGATTATATTCGGCGGCCCGATGATGGGCATAGCTCAATATACAGATGAAGTCCCTGTAATAAAATCGACAACAGGGGTGCTTTTGCTGTCAGAAAAAATGGCTAAGGTCCGCGAAGAAGAGGTTTGCATCCGATGCGGCGCCTGCATAAGGGCGTGTTCGTTAGGCCTTATGCCGTGTCTGATCAACCTATCTTCGGAAAAGTCGATGTGGGCAGAGGCTAAGGCATACCGCGCTTTAGACTGCATGGAATGCGGCTTGTGTAATTACGTCTGCCCTGCCAAGAGACAACTAACGCAATCCGTAAAAAGAGCTAAGTGGGAGATCAAATGAGACCCAAACTTATGGAGCGACAGCGAACATAAGTTTGATGGTCAAATTTGACCCTTGACATTTTGCGGCAAAATTATATTTTCAAAATGTCAAGGATTCAATTCGCACTTATAACTTATGTCGCCATAAAGAAAAAATAGCGCTCCATAAGTTATGTGCTCATTGAAGGAGCTGACAAAATGAAAGAGACGATGATACGTTATGGTTTGGTTCTGTCTATAATCTGCGCTGCGGCTACTGCTTCGTTGGCGATCATGAATTCATTGACCCAGGGGCGAATTATCGCGCAGGCTAAAGCCGAAGAAGAAGCAAGTTTTAAAGAAGTCATGCCGGAGGGCGTAAATTTTGAGGCCGTAAAATCTGCGGATGAGATAGCATATTACAAAGTATATGATAAAGACAAAAAATTTATAGGCGCCGTCTTTAAGGCCTCGGGTAAAGGTTATTCCAGTACCATAGAAACGGTGGCAGGAATAAAGAAAAACGGCGAAATCACGGCTATTAAGGTAGTAAACCAAAACGAAACGCCGGGTTTGGGGACGCGCGTTACCGAAAAATCCTTTACCGGGCAATTTGCCGATAAGACGACCGAAAACATCCAGAAAGTCGACTCTATTACCGGCGCAACTATATCATCAAAAGCTGTCATAAGCTCCGTTGCCCAAAAATCCGCGGAAATCAAGGAACTGATAAAAAATGAACCTCGTTAAAGATAGGCTTATAGTAAGCGCTTCGCCGCATCTTTATAATAACGAATCGGTAAGCAAGATAATGTGGATAGTCGTGCTGAGTCTATTGCCTACAGGCGCCGCCGGAGTATATATATTCGGCATAAGCGCCTTGTGGGTCGTTTTAGCAGGAATCATCTCCGCGGTCTTGACTGAAGGGATTCTGCAAAAAATCACTAAAAGAAAAATATCCGTCCTGGACGGCAGCGCGGTAATTACGGGGCTTTTGCTCGCGTATAATCTTCCGCCTAACGTCCCGTTGTGGCTGCCTATAGTCGGTTCGGTCTTCTCTATAGCCATAGGAAAGCAGATTTTCGGCGGTTTAGGCCAAAATATATTTAACCCCGCTTTGGTAGGACGAGTGTTTCTCATGGCATCATGGCCAAAATATATGACGGCATTCACAAATCCTACATATTCCGGCCTTAGCCTAAAATGCGACGCCATCACTGGTGCCACTCCGCTTGCTATTATTAAAGAAGGCGGGGCGCTTCAGGCAATATCTTACTTAAATCTATTCTTAGGTAAACGAGGCGGCTCGATAGGAGAAGTTTGCGTATTGGCTTTACTTATCGGCGCTTTGTTTCTTTTGTTAAGAGGCTATATATCCTGGCATATCCCGACGACATATATCGCGACAGCTGCCGTATTTACTTATATATTCGGGTCAAATGGTCTCTTTAGCGGCGATTGGTTATTTCACATCCTCTCGGGCGGGCTTATATTGGGCGCATTCTTTATGGCAACAGATTATGTGACATCGCCTCTTACTTATAAAGGCCAGATTATATTTGGCATAGGCTGCGGCATTTTAACCAGCGTTATACGGCTTTGGGGCGGTTATCCGGAAGGCGTATCTTATGCTATATTAATGATGAACGCGGCAACGCCGTTTATTGACAGGTATACGAAGAACAAGGTCTACGGAGTGAAAAGTTAGCGTATAGCGTATCGAGTATTGTGTATTGAGTATCGAGTATTGGGTAAAAGCATAAAACTCACAACTCAATACTCACGACTCAATACTAAAATAGGTAATATGAGCAAATTAATAAATGAGTTTCTAAAAGGCATAATTAAGGAAAACCCGACGTTCGTCCTGGCACTCGGCCTATGCCCCACTTTGGCTGTTTCGATAACCGTTATTAACGGTATAGGAATGGGCATAGCCGCAACGTTCGTGCTTCTTGGTTCTAATATAATCATATCTATGCTCAAGAATTTTATTCCTGACAGGGTTCGCATCCCGTGCTTTATTGTCGTAATCGCTACTTTCGTCACAATCACGGAAATGGTGATGAAGGCTTACAGCCCTGCCTTAGACAGGGCTCTGGGAATTTATGTGCCTCTTATCGTCGTAAACTGCATAGTGTTAGGCCGCGCCGAGGCCTATGCGCAAAAAGAGACCGTGATAAATTCACTGCTAGACGGGCTCGGTATGGGCGTAGGGTTCACATTGGCTCTTATATTAATTTCGGGAATAAGGGAACTCTTAGGCGCCGGGACTCTTGTGGGGCACGCTTTAATTAAAGGCTTTGAGCCTATGTCCGTGCTGGGCATGCCGTCGGGCGCGCTCTTGCTAATCGGGCTATTGCTCGGATTTTTCAATCTTATAAAGAGGGATAAATAATGGAAGTCTCGCAATTTCTTACTATATTTATATCGTCGGTATTTATTTACAACGTAATATTATCGCGGTTTCTGGGCCTCTGTTCATTTATCGCTATTTCCAAAGAAACAAGGCCCGCTCTCGCGATGAGTTTGGCGGTAATGTTCGTTACGACGATGTCTTCGATAATCACGTGGCTTATTTACCGTTTTCTTCTTTTGCCTTTTAACCTGGCATATCTGCGCACAATATCATTTATATTAGTCATAGCCACGTTTGTCCAGCTTGTTGAAATGATAATAAGAAAGATAAGCCCCGGCCTCTACAGATTCTTCGGAATATACCTTCCGCTTATTACCGTCAACTGCGCCGTGCTGGGTGTGGCTGTTCTAAACTCCGATATGTTTTTTGTTAAAAATAGGGCGGTGCCGGGCAGTTTTATCTATTCGGTATTCCAGGGAATATGTGTCGGGCTGGGATATACGCTTGCTATGCTTCTTATGTCAGGTATCAGAGAAAGGCTGGACTATTGTAATGTACCAAAAGCTGTAAAAGAGTTTCCTCTTGCCTTTATTATCGCTTCAATCATGAGCCTCAGTTTTATGGGCTTTAACGGATTCAGGTTTTAAATGATGAATATATTAATACCGACTATAGCGTTGGGGCTTTTAGGCCTTATATTCGGCATCGGTCTGGCGATCGCGTCGAAGAAATTTGCCGTCCATGTGGATCCGCGCCTTGAGAAAATACACGGCCTCCTTCCCGGCTCAAACTGCGGCGCCTGCGGCGGAGCCGGGTGTTTCGGCTTTGCGGAATCCATACTAAGCGGTAAATTAAGCATAGATGCGTGCAGGGTGGCAAAAGATACCGCAAAAGAAGAGATCGCCACGCTATTAGGAAAAAAATTAGAAAAGAAGGTAAAGAGAGTCGCTGTCCTTCACTGTAATGGAGGCAACAAACGAGTCAAAGATAAATTTATTTATGAAGGTATTAAAGATTGCACGGCCGCTAATGCGGTTATGGGCGGGCCAAAGGCCTGCATATACGGCTGCATAGGTTATGGGAGCTGCGCGAGCATTTGTCCTTTTGGGGCTATTACAATGAACGAAGAAAATCTACCGGTTATCAACGAAGCCAAATGCACTGCCTGCGGAAAATGCATCGCGATATGCCCTAAAAAGCTCTTTAGTCTCATCCCCATTACTAAAACTTATGTAGTCCGCTGCGCCTCGCGCGATTTCGGGAAAGCCGTTATGGATGTATGCAGTGCCGGATGCATCGGCTGCCTGAAATGCGAAAAATCCTGCCCTGTGTCCGCAATAAAGATAAACGACAATTTAGCTGTGATAGATTACAAGATTTGCGATAACCGCGGGGAATGCTTTAAGGTGTGCCCTACTAAAGCCATTGCTAAAAAATAGGGACAGATACTATTTTTAAGTAAAAAAATAGTTAGAAAAATAGTATCTGTCCCTATTTTTATCTATAAACCTTCCAGAATAATACAATAATTAAAATTATGCCGAATATAATAGCGTAGCGCGCTTTATCGAGATCCATCGCTTCGGGGATCGAATAACCATCTTTCAGTTTAACCATGCTTTCGGCGTGAATATCGAGATCCCCCCCGTGTTGCTTGCAGCTGCGGTTAAATACCCCTTTTACTTCTACCAAGTCGCCTTTTATATCATAAGTGCCCTTGTAAACAATATTTTTTGCCAATTCCCTGGGCATCCAAATCCCGATGGCGTTTACGTTATCGTTTACGTTTATCCATGCGTATTCGCCGCGCATCATTATATCGCCGATGACCTCGCCTTCATATGTCACAACTCCTCCGTCGTATTCTTTGGCATTGTTGATTAAGTCAGTGCTTGAAATCGGCTGGGCATAAGCCGCGGTGCAATATAACAAGAATATAATTATAGCTGATAGCTTACAGCTTATAGCTTTTTCCATCATTTCCCCTTTACAGCGGCTACAAAAAATCCGACCAAAGTAAATACCGCTACAAACTCCAGCCTCCCCGCCCACATTTGGAATATATAAGTAATCTTCAATAAAGCCGGCATGGTTATCGCGGTAATCCCGCAGGAAAGACCGACGTTAGCGGCAGCCGAGGTGGATTCAAATAAAGAATCTAAAAAAGGATAGCCGAAACACGCCCCTACGACGGCGCCAAAGCCGTAAAGCGCGATATACGCCAGCGTAATAAGGCAAGCCGAACGCACCTGCTTATCTTCCAGGACGATATCTTTTATGTGGTGGAACTTTTCGGTAACAATGGCGGATTCGGGTAAAATTATCCTCCGTATATCCTGCGCCATGGCCTTAAATATAAGGCCTATCCTCAATGTTTTGATTCCGCCCGTCGTGGAACAACTGCTTCCGCCTAAAGCCATTGCGATGGTGATCCCTATTAACGCCAACGGGCCCCACTCTTTAATAAACTGCTTAGCGTAAATTGTCATGTATCCTGTGCCGGTGTGGCCGGAAATCAGATGGTAAAAACCTTTACGGAAAAGCGAAATTACTTCGGGGTAAGTGTTTGTCTGCCTCAGGCCAAGAGCGGTAACAATAAAGGTCGCGATAATAGTGACAAATAAAGTTACCATTTCTATATTACGCCATATCTCTCTTTTATTGCCGTTCCATATGGCGTAATGCAATTTAAAGTTTATCGCGCCAAGAAGCATGATGACAATTGTGACGATCTCAAAAGGAAAACTGTGATAATAAAGGATATTCTGCGACTGCGGCGCAAATCCGCCGGTATCAAAAGCCGCCATAAACACGCACGCGCCGTGGAATATTGAATTTTTTAACGGCATACCCTCATAAATTGCCACCGCTGCCAACGCCGCGGTCCCTAATATGAGATATGTTATGCTCACCAGCCATATAAACCTTGATGTGGAAACTACGTTTGGCAGGATCTTTTCTTCCCTCGCCTCCCCCACATATATCCCAAACGCCCCCGCAGCGCCGCGCACTAAAAATGACAGCGCCACTATGACTATCCCCTGCCCGCCTATAAACATGATCAAATGACGCCAAAGATTGTGCGAGTAAGATATGTGATCAAGGTTTTGGACTAAAGTCAGGCCGGTAGTGGCAAATCCGCTCATGGAATCAAAACAGGCGTCAAGATACGATTTCCAGTGATGGCTCAGATACATAGGGATAGCGCCCAGCAGCATCGCTACTATCCAGCTCAAAGAAACGATTATCATCCCATGCATCCAGTTAGGATCGCGTTCGGTGCGGCAAAAAATGCTAAGAAGAAAACCGAAGCTTAAGGTTATAGAGATAGATATAAGAAAATCCAGCGAGGGGTTTACTTCGTCATAAGCCAGGCCGAGAGCCAAAGGAATGATCATCATTATTCCTAAACCGACCACTATTTTCCCCAAATAATAACCTATGATCTTAAAATCTTCTTTTTGCGGTTTAGGAATCATTTACTCTCTCAGATTTTATATTAGTCCTTCGACGCGCCTCGGCCCAAGGCTTGCTCAGGACTAGATACTAAATAGCCGGGAAATGCCAAGGCATATCAACATAACCAGCGCAATCGCGCAGATTTCAATGACTATACCGATAATCGCGTCAATAATACGCTTAAACATCAGATATTACCCACAAATAATTGTAAAAGCTGCTGTTTATTCTCGACCAGAGTAAGCGCGATAATATCGTCGCCTGCTTTTAAAACCGTTTTCCCCTTAGGTATAACGACCTCCCCGCCGCGTATGATAGAAACTAATACCGAATCCGGCGGAAGTGTTATATCCTGGACCATCCTGTTGATTACCGGAGAATCCTCCGGCAAATCTACGCGCACAATGGCGAGTTTTCCTCTGTTAAAACTCATAAGATTGACAAAATCGGCGAATGACACTTCTTCTTCTATGATCTTTGCGATAATCCGGGTCGCGTCGATGGGAATATCTACGCCGAGTTCGGAAAAGGTATGTTCGTTTTTGGGGTCATTGACTCTCGCTACCGTTCTGCCGATATTGAATCTCTCTTTGGCCAATTGGCACATCACGAGGTTATCTTCGTCGTCTCCGGTAACCGCCGCAACTACATCTGCGCGAGTGATACCGGCATCTTCCAAATATTTAAGATCGCAACCGTCGCCGTTAATAACCAATGCCTTGCTATCTTTAGCTATCTCATCGCATATGGCTTTATCTTTCTCTATTATAACTACCGCATGTTTGTTGGTCGAGAGCCGCTGAGCAAGAAAACGGCCTATCTTTCCGCCTCCTATTATAATTATATACATGGGTTACCTCTTGTTGACTTTTTATTAACATTACTTTACAGGCCAAATCTCTTTTTTATCTTATCAAGGCTTGCTATTTTAACTACCGCGAGAAGTATATCCCCTTTTTTCGCTTTTGTATTCGATTCGGGTATAATGATCCCGTCTATCCTTCTTATTGTAGTAACAATAAGTTCGCCGGGAATATTGATATCGCCTACACTCTTACCCTGCCATTCCCCGCTTACCTCTATTTCCAAAACACCTAATTCGCCGCTTTCTATGAGATAACTGGAAAATCTTGATTCTACGACCTTATCTCTGATCATTGCCGCAAAAAGTATCGTTCCGCTTATAACGTCCAACCCTAACGCCTTATAAATGTTGGCCCTGCTGGGGTCGTAAACGCGCACGATGACTTTCGGAACATTGAATATCTTCTTGGCGACCTGGGCGGCTACGAGGTTGGTATTATCGCCGTTGGTAACGGCGCAGAAAGCATTGGCTTGGGTAACACCCGCTGTTTTCAATAGTTCCAAATCGAACCCATTGCCCACTAACGTGATACCGTTAAATGTTCTTCCCAGCCTGTCAAAACTTGCGGGATTTTTGTCTATTACCACGACATTATGGCCTTCGCTGGATAGAAGTTTGGCGAGTTCCGAACCTACTCTACCACAACCCAAGATTATGACGTACATTAAACACTCCTTGTATGGTGAATATTAAGGTATAATATACCACAGGAACCGGCTGGTGTCAATAAATAGGGACAGCGCCCAAGTGTAGGGTCACCAAGCGTAGGGTCAGACCCTTGACAGTGAATTAAAACTGCTAGGGTCTGACCCTGGAAAATAGGGCGCTGTCCCTATTTATTGCTTCTTATGTCATGCTCGTCGTTTATCTCGCCCACTATTTCTTCGAGGAGATCTTCGAGGGTAACCAAGCCCTCTATTTTGCCGTTTTCGTCCGTCACCATGGCAAGGTGAGTATGCCCCTTCTGAAATTCCGCTAAAAGCTCCGTGACTTTTTTAGAACCGGGGACAAACGCCGGAGGGGATACTATATCCTGAAAAACTACAAGGTCTTTATTGATTACAATGTTCAGCAAATCTTTCATATTGATCACGCCTATTATATTGTCCGGGACATCTTTATAAACCGGCAGCCTCGAATAACCCGATTCGATGGACTTTTCGAGAGTATCTTCCAAGCTCGAATTAATATCGATAGATACGATCTGGGCTTCTGGCGTCATAACGCCTCTTACGAGCGTCTTTGAGAAATCCAGGACTTTCGACAGCATAATATACTTTTCTTTGTGGATAGTCCCGTCCTCTTCCCCCATCTTAATAAGCGTTCTTATCTCCTCTTCGGTTACAAGAAAAGCGCTCTTTTCCTTATCGCCTATAAGTTTCATAATGAAATTAGTCACTGCGGACAGGTATTTTGCTATCGGTGACAAGATAAATATCATCACTTGCACGGGCCTTGCCACGGCTAATGAAAGTTTTTCGGAATTTCTTGCGGCATAAGTCTTCGCTATTACCTCAAATAATATGATGAGAAAGGCGGCTATTATAGTCGCAAATATTATGCCCTTAGCGCTCCCGAAAATAGAGACCATTATTACGGTTATAATCGCCGCTATTAGGGTATCGATTACATTATTTGCGACAAGGATTGTGCCGAAAAACTTCTCAGGGGCTTCGAGGATCTTCAGGATTATTTTTGCCGGCTTGGAGCCGTCTTTGACAAGTCTTCGCAGGCGCAGGCGGCTGACAGCGATCATAGATATTTCGGACGCCGCGGTAATTGCGGCCAGAAACAGCAGTACTATTAGCGAAACGGCTAATATGTCATTCATATTTTACTATATTAACATGCGGAATGATAAGAGGCAAGGATTTTTGAAAAATGGGGACAGATACTATTTTTCGTAGAAAAAGAAGTATAGAAAAATAGTATCTGTCCCCATTTTCTACATTTCCTATGTCACTTCATCTAGCGGCAGGACGAAGGCTTTTACGCCTTCTTTACCAAGAGTCCTTCGCAGTTCTTTGACACACGACATCAGCTGCTTCGCTTGTTCGTCTTTACAGGCAACGTATAGAATATTATTTCTTCCGGGCCATATGTCATCACCCAGATGCGTCCCGGAGGTATCGCCTTTACCGTAAGTACCGTTTATTTTTGTATAATTCTTTACGGCACAATGACTTAGCGCTTCCATCACTTCCATATCAATTGCTTCGTTGTAGGAAATCATTACCATTTTCATTTATTTTTACCGCCGTTCTTTTTTATTCTACTTTCAACCGCCGCATAAAGCGTAGGGACGAAAAGCATCGTAACTAAAGTCGAGAGCGCAAGGCCGCTCAGCATGGTAATACCGAGAGGCTGCCATGTCTCTGACCCTTCGCCTCTCGACAAAGCCATTGGTAGGAGGCCTGCCAGGGTCGTAATGGTCGTCATGAGCACCGGCCTTAATCTGTCCTTCCCGCCCATTGTAACGGCCTCTAGCATGGAATAGCCTCTCGCGCGGAGGATATTTATATAACTTATAAGCACAATGGCGTTATTGACCACTATGCCCATCAGCATTATGATCCCGAGAAACGTAATAATACTTAAAGTCGTCCCCGTTAAGAGAAGCCCAAGAAATACCCCCGTGAACGTAAACGGTATGGCAAACATAACTATAAAAGGATCTACTAATGATTCAAACTGGGCCGCCATCACCATATATACCAATATAATGCCTAAAAGAAGGAGCAACGTCAAATCTTTGAACGCTTTCTGCTGTTCCTCGGCTTCGCCGCCGAAGTTTATCATTATGTCCGATGGCATCGTTATTTTCCGTAATTCCTTTTCTATGTCTTCTTTTACCCTTCCGGCTGAGCGTTTATAGACGTTGCATTCTACCCTTATGACCCGCTCGCGGTTTTGGCGCTCTATCTCAACAGGCCCGGCCTTTTCGTAGACCTTCGCAAAATTTGCCAATTTTATAAGCTTGCCTGTCAAAGGCGAGGCAATAGACAAATTTTCCACATCTTCCACTTTAGAACGAAATGGTTCCTCAAGCCTTACATATATATCATATGTTTCGCCCTTTTCCCGATATTTCGTTGCGGTCGAGCCTTCTACAAATGTCTTGACGCTCGACGCTATTGTATTCATCGTAAGTCCCAGCGTGGCCGCCTTTTCCCTGTCTACTTCTATCGTCAGCTCCGGACGGCTTATGTCTCTTGAGATGCTCGCGTCAACAACACCCGGTACTTTCTCCATGACCACTTTTATCTTCTGAGCCAAAGCATCCGTTGTCTCAAACGAATGGCCTATGATTTCTATTTGTATCGCCTTGCCGCCCATACCGGTAATTACCCTTCCTATCGGATTTCCTGTAGCGACGTCCGTTTTTAATACGCCCGGAATGTTTTCTATCTCTTTTCTTATTATCTCGCCCACTTCCTTTACCGAGCGTTTCCTCTCGGTCTTGGGCGTAAGCTTGGCCCCGCTTACGATTATATGCTTCCCGGACGAGCCGCCCATGGCCCTTCCCATCCCTACGGTTTCGCCGCTTCTTACGAAGATATGCCTCGCTTCAGGTACTTTCTTTTCGAAAATATCTTCTATTCTCGCGGCCACTTTATCCGTTTCTTCAAGCCTCGTGCCCAAAGGAAGCTCTACGGTTATGTGGATATCTCCGCTATCCTCTTCCGGGATGAATTCATTTCCGATAAAACGCGACAAAAATAAACTGAATATAAACGCGCCTAAAAATCCCAAAATAACGGTCTTTTTATGATTAAGGCACCAGCGAAGTGCCGTTGCGTAAAGATCCTCCCACGATTTAAACCACCTTTCTGATGTTTCGTAAAACTTGGCAAACCACTTTTGCCTTATAGCCGCAAAAACCGATCGTGGATCGACTTTTAACCACCTTGCGCAAAGCATAGGCGTAAAAGTAAGAGCGGTAAAAAGAGACGCTAAAAGCGTAACCGTTATTATTATCGCCAATTCCCCGAAAATAATGCCGACTACGCCGCTTATAAATAGCATAGGCATAAACACTACCACCGTGGTCAATGTCGACGCGCCGACAGCGAGCAATATCTCCGAGGTGCCAAAGATAGCCGCTTCCTGGGGCCTTTTGCCTCTCTCAAGGTGGCGCATGGCATTATCCACTACGACTATCGCGTTATCGACGACCATTCCTGATGCTATGGCCAAAGAGGATATACTTATGACGTTCATCGTCTTGCCGCTCAAGAATAGATAAATAAAAGCGATCAAAAGCGAGAATGGGATTGTCAGCGCGATGATGATGCTCGCAAAAAGCTGGCGAAGGAAGAACCACACGACAAAAATTACCAATATTATTCCGACCCATAGAGTCCCTCTTAAGGATGTCATCGCGTTTGTAATATCTTTGGAGGTATCAAAAATGGTATATATCTTTACGTCGGCGGGAAGGGTCGCCTCGAGTTTTTTGATCTTCTCTTTGACCATGGTCGCCACCTGGACCGTATTGGTTCCCGTCTGCTTCTGCACCATCATCATCAGGCTGGGGTTTCTATTGATCCTGACCTTCATGGTGACTTCCTTAAAACTGTCCTCGATCCTGGCCACGTCCCTTAAATACACAAATTTGCCGTCACGCTTACCGAGGATGACATGATTTATCTCATCGGGGCTTGCGAACTCACCGGGTAAACGGAGGAGATAGTCCGTAAGCCCGGTCTTTATGCTGCCGAGAGGCTGCGTAATATTCTCTTCTTTCAAAGCATTCTGTATGTCAAGTACTGAAAAGCCGTAACCTTCCAGGCGCTCGTGGTCTATCCATATATTTATCTGCCGCTCCAGCCCGCCCATAAGCTGGACCGTGCCGACTCCGGGAAGCTGCCTTAACGCATCCCCCACTCTTTTATCTATTAATTCATATAATTCCGGATATGTCTCTTTTGCCGTTACTCCCAAGAAAACTATGGGGATGTTCGCGGTGTTGAATTTGAATATAAAGGGATTCTCCATCTCATTAGGTATGTCCGGCAGGACGCGTTTAGCGAGCTCAATGCGGTCGCGGATGTCATTGGACGCCTCGTCGAGGTTCGTTCCCCATATAAACTTGAGACTGATAACAGATACGCCTTCGAGAGACCTGGAGGTCATCTTTTCGATGCCGGGTGTAGTCGCAAGCTGGTTTTCGAGCGGCTCCGTAACTTTTATTTCGACGTCTTCCGCGCTCGCGCCCGGATACGCCGATATGACGCTTACGACCGGAGGTTCGATCTCCGGCATCATGTCCACGCCTAGCCGCGTCAAGCTATAGCCGGCGATGATAAGTATGGAGAAAAATATCATCAGGTTTGTAACGGGCCTTTTTACGCCGAATTCTGGTAATGTCATGTTTTGTCCTAGTCGCGCAACTGCTAAGTCTTATTCGCCTTCAATCTCGACACTGACGTCGGCTCCGTCGCGAAGCCTCTGCTGGCCTAAAATAACAACCATATCCCCTTCCTTCAGTCCGTCGATTACTTCAAAATACGGCCCTTGGTGAATACCTAACGTAACCTTTTTTAACAGCGCCTTGTTATTATCTATAGCATACACATACGTGTTTGGCTCTCTGCCGATAATGGCTTCTTTTAAAATCACCGGCACATTTTTGCGCTCTTCAATGGTCAGTTTTACCTTAGCGAACATCCCGGATTGAAGACGATGATCGCTATTATCTATTACTATCTCTATCGGTGCCGTGCGCGTTTGGAGGTCAACGACGGGGCTTATCATATCGACTTTGCCGATAAATTTCTCATCAGGATAAGCATCTACGGCGATCTCGGCCTCCTGATTTAAGGATACGTTGGGTAAATACTTTTCCGGTATATTAAGGTCTATCTCAGCCTTGTCCATATGTGCCACTAAAGCTATGGGAGTTTGGGGAGTCACACTTGAGCCGATATCGACGTAAATTCTACCAACAGTTCCTGCGAGGGGGCTTTCAACCGGCGCTTTCTCAAATTTAAGCCCCACTTCATCTCTGTCGATATAAGCTATCACTTCGTTTTTCTCTATTGGGTTACCGTCCTCTTTCACTTTTTCCACAATCTTACCGCTTACTTTAGGATAGACAACGGCCTCATCTTGGCCTTTAATATCGCCGACATAGTCAAGGGATTTATCCAGGTTTTCAAGTTTAACCTTCATTACTTTAACGGGTATTGTTTCATTATTAGCTTTAAGTACCGCCTTCCTGCCGCAACCCGAGATGGCGATTACGGCGCATATAAAAAACAAAATGTAAAAGAACGCTTTTAATATTTTCATATAGACCCCCGACTATTCCAATTTTATATTATCGTTAATAAGAAGCGTGCCCTCGGCCCTGGCTAATTCTATTAATGTCAGATTATAGTCTATCACGCTTTTTATATAATTCACCTGTGCCCGGGTCAGGCGATCCTGATAGTCTACTATATCATGCGTCGAAACAAGGCCGGCCTGAAACCGCAATTCTTGGGCCTCGTAATTTCTCTCCTCCGCCTCTTTTGTCTCGGAACTGGCTTCCAGCATCCTATATTTTATATCGACATTTCTAACGGCATCCCTGGCTTGCAATATTATATTTTGCTCCAATCTCTTAAATAGTATAAGCGCCTGCTTCTTTTCAAGCGCGGCCTTATCATAATCACCTTTTGCCTCGTCATTACCCAGCGGTATTTCTATGTTAACGCCGGCGGACCAGTCCCGATAATCCCTGTTGGCGACTCTATCCAAATCTTTTTTTAATTTTCCGCCCAAACCATTCAAACCGTAACTTCCAAAAAGATCCAAAGTAGGCAGTAAGCCGTTTTTATAAAAAATGACCTTTATATCCTTGTTTTTCAGGTCTATTTTAGCGACTTCGTAATCCGGCCTGTATCTAAATGCCTTATTTATGGCGTCTACCAGCCCCGGCTCTTCTTTCTCGTACCCTATCTTATCCAAAAGCACTATGTCGGAATTCCAGAGTTCGGTATCGTCAATAAGGTTTGTTATCAATTTTAAATTATCTTCCGACGATTTCATATAATTCTCCGCGGCCGCGAGCGCCTGCCTGGCGCGCGCCATTTCCGCTTCCGATTGCAACAAATCGATATCGCTGGCCAGCCCCTTGGCATACTTTTCCCTATTTATCTTATGAAGGCTTTCTGACCGCATCAGCGCCGCTTCTACCGCCCTGTATTGTTCCTGGGCATACTGAAAATCGTAATAGCTCTTCTTAACATCAGTAAGGACATCTATCACTCCGTTCGCGAAATCCTGTTTCGATATCAACTTATTATTCTTCGCTATCAGAAAATCCGCTTTGTTTACGATTATCCCGAAACCCTTTAATAATGGCTGGGTGACGGTGATTTCGGCCAGCGAATCAAAATACGGATTCGGATACTGGACTTTGGAATTTGATTGCAGTCTGGTGTTATAAAAATCCAGCTCCAGTTGTGTACCGGTAACCAGTTTCTGCTCGTATCCGAAATCCAATTTCCCCGTCCTTGTGGATGATTTGGCCGGCGCGAACAATGGATTGCTTCCAACTTCCATATTGTCCTCATAAGAAAAATCTACGGAAAAATCCGGTTCGAACACGGCTTTTTGGATCTTGACATTAGCGTCCTCAATAAGCGGAGATATCTGCTTTACCAGTATCTCGGAATTGTTCTTAAGCGCCATGGCCACGCAATCCACCATGCCTATCCTGAGTATCTGTCTTTTGGCCGCCGTTGCTATAAAATCCTCCTTGCTGAAAATCGGAATTTCTTCCGCGGCCAGGGGCAGCGTATAACCGACGTTAAGTATAAATATTAATATTCCTATAATAATCTTTCTCATGTCTAATCTCTTTAGTCTTTTGGGTCTCTTTTGGGGACGTGTCACTTTGGGACACGTCCACTTTCTTTCCTTTCGGAACAAAAATATTAATGGTATAA
>Ga0315289_10002521_pt1 | contig 28004 bp, 39 predicted proteins | sample YL17G11_40_MG_FD_203452 | JGI IMG/M metagenome (GOLD analysis project Ga0315289, IMG submission 203452) | Sediment microbial communities from Yellowstone Lake, YNP, Wyoming, USA - YL17G11_40 | ecosystem: Environmental > Aquatic > Freshwater > Lake > Sediment | place: USA: Wyoming | collected... | reverse complement strand
CTGGGTTTGTTAGTTTTAACATTTTATTATCGATACCTCGCCCTTTAGGGCGGGGTCATTCATCTTACTTCTTTGCCTTATGCTTTGAACCTTTTGTTGCTCCAACACCTGCACTTCCGTGCTGGATTTTTCCTCTTGTAAGAGCAAATTCTCCTAATCTATGTCCAAGCATTTCATTTACAATTTGAACAGGAACAAATGTTTTTCCGTTATAAATTCCTATTTTCATTCCAACCATTTGAGGAATAATTATTATATTTCTCTTATGTGTTTTGATTATTTTATTTTTAGATATTTTTTCTTTGCATTTGTTGACAAAATTTTCAATGTCATTGAATTGCCGGTTTATTGTTCTTCTTTCCCTCGAGGTTAAAAATTTTGAAAATTCTCTTGCATCTAATTTTTTCAATTCATCCATTGTTTTCCCTCGATATGTAAATTGTTTTTTTTCTGTTTCCATTTTTCTTATCTTTTATGACCTGTTCTTTTAGGCCTTAATAAACCAACCCTTGCTCCAGGAGGAGCGTTTCTTTTTGCTATTTTACTTTTAATCCTCTTTCCTCTTCCGCTTCCAAATGGATGGTCAATTGCATTCATCTTTACAGCTGAAGTTCTAGGCCATAATTTATTTTTTGATTTTTTCAGATGATATTTTTTTCCTGCTTTTATAAAAGGTTTTTCCAATCTTCCAGCACCGGCAATTTCTCCAATTATTGCTCTGCAATTAGGATTAAATTTTTTTTCTTTTTTTGAAGGCATTAAAACAAAAATATCTTTTCCGACGGTTTTATTTACAACTGCAGAATTTCCCCCTGATTTTATAAACTTTCCCCCGTCAAAAGGACGAGATTCAATATTATATACCAATGTTTTTACTGGAAGATTTTTCAGAAAAGTAATATTTCCATTTTTAATCTCCTTTCCTTCAAAATTTATTGTTTGTCCCTCAATCATTCCTCTACATGCAGGAATATAAAATAAACCTTTTGCATATTTTATTTTTGCCAGAGGATATGAATGTGCCGACGAGTTTAGTAATTTGATGACTTTTCCTTCTCCTTCTAAATTTTTTGGATAACTTACTTTATATCGATATGCTTTTTTTCTTACTCTATAAGTGAAGCTTCCTTTTCCTCGTGCTTGTTGAATTATTCTCTTTCCCATTTTAGATTATTGCTGATTCTTCAGTTTCTTTTTCTATAATAAAACCTAATTTTTTGAATACACCCTTTTCTATTTTATCCATTGAATTGCATATTATGCTAATTTTCTCTTTTTTACAATAATCTATTAATTTTTTTAATAACCATTCAATACATTTTTTATCAGATTTTTCCCTAACAGTCATTTCATCTATTATGCAATCTCTAAAATATCCATCATCTATATCATGGGCATAAAGGAAGCCTTTTATTTTTCCCTGTTCCTCACAATATATAAACACTACCTTAAATTTTGGTTTTCGGGGTAATTTATTATTTGATTTTGTACCCCAGTATTTATCTAAAGTTTTGCCAATCTCTTTTATCTTTGAAGTTATTTTAATTTTCATTTTATATCATTCCCAACTTCGTCGCGACGTCAATCGCAGGATTTTCTGCATTTAATTTAACATAAGCATATTTTTTGTTTTTTCTGATTAAAGTATTTACTTCTTTAACTTTTACATTAAATATTTTTTCAATTTCATTTTTTATTTCGGTTTTTGTCTCTTTTTTGTCCAATTCAAATATAAGAGTATTTTCCCTTTCAATTAACATTACAGCTTTTTCAGTTGTTATTGGTTTCATATTCTTCTCCAGCTTCCATAGAATATGAAAGCTTGAAAATTTTTAATTTTCATTGGTTTCATTTTTTCAAATACTCCGGAATTTTAAATTTAGTATATTCTGGAAAAAGGTTTTCTCCATTTAATAATCGAGAGAAACACTCTCCTTCTAATTTGCAATCGTCGAGGGCATTATGAGTTTTTCCTTTTTTTTCAACAAGTCCCCTGTCTTTTCCTTCTTTCATTCTAATTCTCTCGTCGGGAATTCCACAAAAATCAAGAACATTTGTGAGATTCATGTCTGAAGAACCTTTTTCTTTAAGCAAATAATTCTTAAATATTTCATAATGTTTATTTTGGGCAGTAGTATGCAAATCAATTCCTCTTTGTCCTGCCGCCTCTCTGAATTTGTCCATAATTTCATATTTTAAACATTTGTTTTGAATGAAATTCAAATCCCACCCAATATTTTGTCCCATTATTAATTTTTCTTTGATTGTTTGCATCCATTCTAACCAATTTAATATCAATTGTTTTTGGGGCTGTTTTTTTGAATCTCTTAATTTTTCTTCTGTCTTTCCTATAACAGTAAGTGCACTTTTTTCTACAGTATCTTCGTTATCAATTCTTCCCTCTTCTAAAAAATAATTATCCAGATTTTCTAAATCAATTGCTCCAATCTGCCAAATACCGCATTTTCCTGTGTCTATCCCACTTGTTTCAATATCTAAAACTATCATTTGTATTTTTCCCCCAAATCTTTAATTGCCTGTTCTGTATAAATAACTAATCTTCCTTGTCCACCTCTTGCTAAGTCATTTATTCCAAGTATGTTTGTATTTTTTATTTCTATACCTTTCAATTTGAAGTTTTCTTTTTTACCGACGACAATTAATGCTCCTGCATTCTTTTTGTATTTTCTTCCTCTTGCTTTTCCTTTTCCAGCCCTTATCCTTTTTTCCTGCAATGCTAATTCAAATAAATTTCCTAGCACTTTTTTAAGGCTTGAGATTAAGTCCTTTGTTTTCAAAGAAATAATTTTTGATTCAACAACTATTGGAAGGTTTTCAATCGCTTTTCCTTTTAATCTTGAATATTTTTTTTCAACTTCTTTTTTATCTGCTGTAGCACTTAATGAAGACATGAATGCAATTTTTTGTTCTTTTTTATTTATTTTTTTTGTATTAATCATTGAAATAACTTTTGGCGGATGAGCTCTTCTTCCTCCGACAGTTGAAGCAACTTCGGCGCCAACCCAATTAAATCTGCTTCCTCTTGAAGACATCATTTTTCTCGGAATTCTCGACATACCATATCCATATGAAGTTTTCCAAACATGTCTTGTGTGGTGAATTTTTCCGCTTGCAGAATGTTGTTTCCCTGCAACTGGCGACGGAGAATAAGGTTGTTTTGTTTTTTTAGCTTCCAAAACTTTTGAAACTATATCATCCCGTATTGGTTGAGAAAAACATTTAGGAAGTTCTATCTCTTTAATCTTCTTTCCGTCGGTGTTTAATACATTTGCTTTTCCCATATTATCTTAATTCTATTAATTCAAAATTTTTCTTATCCTGTTTTTTAGTTTTTCTTAAAGTAGAGGTGATTAATAATTGTCTTTTTGAAGGTCCTTGAGCAGACCCTCTAACTATTAAATATCCTGTTTTTACTTCTCCAAAATTTTTTATATTGGAAAAATCCTTAGAGTTTTGAGAATTTATTTCTCCTATATCTAATATTTTTAAATTGTAAGTGATTCTTGTGAACATTCCTAATTGTCCTGCTTGCGGAGCTCTGAATGTAACTCTTGCAGGATGCCAAGGTCCTAAACTGCCGGGTCTTCTTTGTCCTTTTTCAGATTTATGGCTTTTAAGTGTAATCCCAAATCTTTTAACAGTTCCGGAAAAACCTTTTCCTTTTGTTAATCCTCTTATATCGACAAGTGCATTTTTTTCAAAAAAATTGCTCATTGAAATTTCTTTATTTAAATTTTCTTTAACAAAATTTAATTTTTCTTCAATCTTTCCGGTAAATCCTATTTCAGCTAAATCAGGGGTTTTCTTTAATTTTGTTTTTTTAACTTGAGAATAAAATATTGCTCTTATATCATCATAATCTTTTATATTTTCTATTTTCTCCTCTTTCTTTTTAGGGAATTTTATTTTCTTTTTTAATTCTTTATCTAAATTTTCGGCTAATAATTCTTTCATAACTTTGCCGTTCTTATAGAATCTGACTGAAAATATTTTCATTGACGGGCATTCGAAGATTGTTGCAGGAACAATTATTTGTTTTCCTTTTGTCAGAGAATTAGGGGTGTTGTCCTTAACAAGAGCAGATTTCATACCTACTTTATAGCATATAAAACCCTTGAGTATTTTTTCAGAATTAATATCCTCCCAGTTCACTCTAGGTAAAAATTTTTTAGCCCTTTTTCTGGGCCAAAATTGTAGACTTCCTTTTCTCGGTGATTTCGGTGGTGCCATTTCTTATATTTCTTAATAATGCGGATATCATTTTAATAACCCTGGAATGAAATATTTAGAAAAAAGATGTTTTTAAAGGTTACTTATTTAAATATTATTTATTTTCACGCCACAAAATCAATTTCTTTTTTTATATTTTTCCCGTCTATAATTGCATCCCTTATTATTTTTCCTTTTCTCTTAGCAAGTTCTCTGATTTTTGCAAAATTTTTTTCTTCACCGACGAAATCTTTCGGTTGTCTGTGCGTAGGCACAACCTTAGATTTTGTGGTGCCAAGATTTTCTAAATCTTGTGCATTAGGAGGGATTATTTCGTCGATAAAAAATGTGTGCCTTATTTCAGCGTCTTTAAAATCAGGCTTTTCAAAAACGAAACTCTCGGCAATTTTTTTGTCATTTGTCTTTAATTTGCAAAAATCTGGTTTTGCGGGTGCTTCTTTATTTTTTGTTTTTGTAGATTTTGGAGCTTTTGCCTTGATTTTTAATGAATTTTCATCGACGTCAAACGAAAGTGCAAAAAAATTTTTAGGGAATTTATTTATCAAATTTATTATTTCCGAGCCAGACATTTCAGAATCAATTAAATATTTCTTAACCCCCTGAAATTGTTTTATCTCTATAAATTTTAATTCGTTTTTCAAATCCTGCGTCGAGATTATTGCTCCTGTAACTTTTGTTTTTTTGTCTCCTAATTTTTCAGCTAAAATTCTAACAAGTTCATTTGCAAATTCCGACGACGTTTTTATTGTGTAATTTCCCTTGGAGTTTTTCGCGTTAATCAAAGCCCGATCTTTGAATTCTCCTCTTGAAAATTTTTGAAATTGCAGATGAACAGCATCGTCAACTTTTTCTTCAGCAATCTTTTTTATAAAATTCATATTATATTATCACGAAATTCGCTTTTAAACTTTTTTGATGTCCAAACCTTTATAAATTTGAATACCCTCTGTAAATAATAAAAAAGATGGAAGAAACTTATTTTAAAAAAATTACAATTACGTTTCTATTAGCAAGCCTGCTTCTTTTGTCTTTCTTTTTGTTAAAACCTCTTTTATTATCTATTTTAATAGGAGTTCTTTTAGCATTTCTTTTTGTTCCTGTTAATAGAAAAATTAATAGATTTATAAAAAATAAAAACATTTCTGCTTTTTTAGTTTGTATTTTAGTCTTTATAATTATCTTTTTGCCTTTATGGTTTTTGACTCCAATAATAGTCGAGCAATCTATAAAAGTTTATATGTTTTCTCAGCAAATAGATTATGTAACATCAATACAAAAACTTTTTCCTTCTATTTCATTAGAGGCTTCAAGGGAAATTGGAAATAATTTACAACTCTTCATAACAAAAATGACAAATTCCTTGATGAATATTTTTTCTCAAGTTCTTCTTTATCTTCCAATACTTTTTTTGCAACTTCTTGTAACTACTTTTACTTTCTTTTATATTTTAAGAGATGAAAAAAAGCTCTTAACATATATTTTAGAATTATCTCCTTTTTCTAAAGAAATCAATAAACGATTATTTGATAGTACGAAAGATATAACTAGTTCTATAATTTATGGGCAATTTGTAGTAGGAATTATTCAAGGACTTTTAGTAGGATTAGGGCTTTTTATATTCGATGTTCCTAATGCATTATTATTAACTTTCTTTGCAATTATTTTAGGAATTCTTCCAATTATTGGAACAACAATTATTTGGTTGCCAGTAGTGATTTATCTTTTTATAGGGGGAAATAGTTTTGAAGCAATAGGTGTAACTATTTTTGGATTGCTTTCTAATATTGTTGATAATTTTCTCAGGCCAATAATTATTTCAAAACGGACTGCAATCAGTTCTCCTATAATTTTAATTGGCATGATTGGAGGTTTATTTTTATTTGGAGCTCTTGGTTTAATTCTTGGGCCACTTATTTTAGCTTATCTTTTAATCTTTTTTGAAGTTTATAAAAATAATAAATCTGCTTTTTCTTTTTTAAATGAAAAAAAGGCGTAGATAGGTATAAAAATATATTTTTATTTTATATATAAATGAAATTAAAAGTTAAATTATTGAGGTGGTCTGCTGGGCTTCCTGTTGCAATGTTGCATGAAGAAACAGCAGAGGAATTAGGCGTGTACATTAGGGATAGAATTTCCCTTCGGACTCCTTCAAAAGAGACTTTCACTATTGTAGAAATTCTAGGTTCTTTAATTAAAAAAAACGAAATTGTAGTTTCTTCTGAGATAAGTTCAAACTTAAATTTGAAGTCTGGACAAAAAATAGACGTTAATTTTGCTCCCAGCCCAAAAAGTTTAGTTTTCATAAAGAAAAAATTAAACAAGGAAGTTCTTTCTAAGGAAGAAATTAGAGAGATTATAAAAGATATTGTTAGCAATTCTTTATCAGATACAGAAATCGCCCTCTTTGTTTCTGCAATGTATAAATTTGGAATGAATTTTAAAGAGACGATTTTTTTAATTAATTCAATTCTTGAAACAGGTAAGAAATTGAGATTAAAAAATAAATTTATCGTCGATAAACATTGTATTGGGGGAGTTGCCGGAAATCGAACAACTTTAATCGTTGTTCCAATTTGTGCTGCAGCAGGATTGGTATGTCCTAAAACTTCTTCAAAATCAATAACGAGTGCAGTTGGAACAGCAGATGTTATGGAAGCAATAGCAAAAGTTGAATTTTCCGTCGGTGAATTGAAAAAAATAATTAAAAAAACTAAAGCTTTTATTATATGGGGTGGTTCTTTGGATTTGGTTCCTGCAGATAGCAAAATTATTCAGGTTGAGAGAACGCTGAATATAGATCCAACATCCCAACTTCTTGCTTCTATAATGTCAAAAAAGCTTGCTCTTGGAAGCAATTATATTTTAATTGATATTCCTTATGGGAAATCAGCAAAAGTTGGAAGAAAAAGAGCACTTTATCTTAAAGAAAGTTTTGAGAAACTTGGAAGACATTTCAAGAAAAAATTAAAATGTGTTTTAACTAAGGGAAATCAGCCAATTGGAAACAGCGTCGGGCCTGTTTTAGAAATTATTGATATAATCAAGATTTTAGAAAGAAAAGGGGGGCCAAAAGATTTAGAGAAAAAATCTCTTTTTTTGGCAGGAGAGTTATTAGAAATGACAAAAAAAGCAAAAAGAGGGGAAGGAGTGAAATTAGCGAGAAAAATTTTAGATTCAGGAAAAGCATTTGAAAAATTCAAACAGATTGTTGCGATTCAAAAAGGGAGTCTCAATAATCTTGTTTTAGCCAAATTTAAAAAAGATTTGTTAGCAAAGAGAGATGCAAAAGTTGTGGAAATAGATAACAAAAAAATAAATTCTCTTGCAAAAATTGCTGGTTGTCCGATAGATAAATCAGCAGGATTATATCTTCATTTTCACGTCGGAAATAGAGTAAAAAAAGGAGATAAAGTTTTAACAATTTATTCTGAAACAAAATCAAGATTAAGACAAGCAAATCTTTTTTACAAAAAGGAAAAACCAATAAAATTTAGATAGTAACAATAAAACATTTAAACTCCTTTTTTCTATTAAATATATGTATGAAAAAGAAAAAGTTCTTTTAGAGAAAATTGTTGAATATTTTAAAAAAAATTTGTCTAAAGGATATACTTTAGATTCTTTAAAATGGGCTTTAATTAAACAAGGATATTCAAGAACTGTTGTTAATCAAGCAATTGAAATTGCAAACAAAGAACTTGCAGCATCTGCTCCAGTATTAAAACCAAAACCTGTTATTAATTATAAATTAATGGATGAGGAAAATAGGCAGGTTAATCTAAAAAAATCTTTTTTCAAAAAAATTCTGGACAAGTTTTTTTATTAATAGTAATCTTTAAAACTTCTTCTTTTGTTGTTTTATTAATCTTAAATGTAACTTAAGGGAAGATTAAGCCGAGCAATTTCGCGATATCGCCTCAAAACCGAGACGAGCGAAGTTGCGAGCAGGAGGAAACCGTAGGTGTCCTCGCAAAGCCAACGTCGCATAATGGTAGTGCACCAGCCTTGAGAGCTGGGCCTTTACAGGCTTCCAGGTTCGATTCCTGGCGTTGGCGTTTTATTTTTTGCTGAAAGCAAAATTAATTCCGCAGGAATTCTTAACATAATTCTATGATTGTTTAATTAGGTTTGACGAGCAAGTTTACGAAACCACTATCTCGCCCTTGATTTTGAGTGGACTTGCGAGCACTGGCGTTGGCGTTTTATTCAACAAACTCTCTCAAAACCCGGATATCTGGACTTAACAAATAAACATGGTCTTCTTTGAATCTTAATCCACGATAAATTCTTTGCCAAAGTTCTCGCTTTGCTTTATCTTTATAAAAATCCCAATAATAGTTTGGTTTAGTTTGTTTCAAAATTTTCCAAAAAGCAGAGTTTACATCAGGATTAGGATATTTTGTGAAAATTATGCTGTTGCATTGTTCTCCTGGAAAATCCATCCCTCTCAAACATTTTGTAGAAAACAAAATATCTACTTTTCCTTTCTTGAATTCATCAACCAACTTTCCTTGTTTATCCTGTTTTTGCATTTCTTTTAACTCCTCTCTATTTGGTAAAAATTCTATTTTGAATTCTTTAATTTCCTCTTTAGAAGGCAAATCTCCAAAACCATTAACCTGAATCAATGCAGGTTTTTTAGAAAGTTTTACACATTCATCAAGAGATTGAAGATAATTTTTTCTGCTAATACTGCCATTAGAAAAATTTGCATATTTGCAATCCATTTCCAAACCTGTTTTCTTAACTTCAATATTTCCTTGCTGTGCAATTTCAGCGTCGATAATGTCAAAATTTTCCAATCCGAAAATATTTCTCAAAACATTTTCAGAATGAATTGTTCCAGACATCAAAACAATAATTTTATTATTGTCTATCATGTCTTTGAACCTTTTCGCAAGATTAGTAGTTACAATACTAACAAATAAACTCCCCTCCTTTTTAGTAAACATCAAATAAGTTTCATTAAAAAATTCATCAAATAACCTAGCAGTTTCTTCAACTTCTAAAATATAATTCTCATCATCAACTTCATGAACGAAATCAGGATTCTGTAAAAGAGTTGTTAATAATTCATAAACCTTTGTTTCTTTAATAGGTACAATTAATTTCCCATAAACTGCAGCTTCAATTTTTTTATCCATTTTTATCTCTTTAATCAAAACATGCAAATCGTTGATTACTTTTTCTCCGTCCTCACCTTGAGCAAAAATATAATTTAAAGAATTTTGTAATTTATTCAAATTGATTATTCTTTGGTTTGAAAAACTATCTAAAAATTCATCACACTCGTCAATTATTTCAATTTCTGTTGCAGGCTTTCTGTCTAATGACGATTCTAATTTGTATTTCAACGAATTAAAAACAATCGCATCAGCGTCTATAAAAGAATTAAACTGTTCATAAAACTTGCATCCTTGCTTTCTCTGGTAAAACACAAACTTTTTATTTTTAAGCCCAGTATATTTTCTCTTCGTAGCATTTTCAAAAATTTTTAATTCATATTCTTCAGGAATGACCGGGCTCCAATAAGGGCAAACCTCTCCAATAGAAATTCTTTTTACGCTTTTAATATTATGAAAATTAGAAAGATTAACATTTTTGTTTTGTTTTAGGTAGCCTCTAATTTTTGCAAAATTCTTTTCCTTAATTTCAATCTTGCAAGGTAAATCATATCTATCCGAAGATATATCTTCTTGTTTCTTTTTCTTAATTTCCTCGTCACTAAACTCAAAAATATCATTTAAGTTTGCATTAATTTCTCTTTTTACAGCAGGAATAACAATTTCTTTATCTTCCAAAAACTTGCACTTATGATTATTTCTACCAGTAATAACACTGATTTTTAATTTCTCTCCATTTTCTTTTAACAAATATTTTTTACTTTCGTAATCTTCCTTGTATTGGTTTTGCAAAGTTTTCCCTGGAACAACAATCGAAGTTTGCCCAATATTCTTTGCAATATTCAAAGCAATTGCACTTTTTCCGGTCCCACAAACCCCTCGGATAAATATAATTTTCTTTCCATTAGCAATTAAATTTAAAACTTCATTTACAATATCTTCTTGTGTTTTTCCGTTAGAGAATTTTAATGGTTCAAGAAATTTTTCCTCTTCATACAAATTCCATTTCATTAGTTAAAGAACTAGGAGGTTGTTATAAAGATTTTGTTAGAAATCTAACTACGACTAGTAAAACTCTTTGGATATTAATAATTAAAATTAAATTTATCCAAAGAGTGCACTGAGTCCTTCTGCTGCAGCTTCTTTCTTTTCTTCTTTATGTTTTTCTTCTTTCTTTTCTTCATGAGCTCCACTAGCAATTGGAGCAGCAGAAATCAAACTGGCTTTTGCTAATTCTTCGTCGATGTTGACACCTTTCAAACTAGCAATCAAAGACTTGATTTTTGATTCATCAATGTCTGAGCCAGCAGCTACAATCACGCTTTTCAAATTTTTCTCATTCACTTCTTTGCTTAATTTATGCAACAAAAGTGCTGCGTAGATATATTCCATTTTATTTAAATTCCTCCTCAGATTTATTTTCTGAAGTTTGAGTATTTTCGCTCGCCTTTGGCTCGCTCACATTTGCTTCGCCTGTCGGCTCAGATATTTTATTATCTGTTAACTGTTCATTATTTTTTTGAGTATTTTGATTACCACTTTTTTCAATTTTGTCCTCGATGTTTTCTTTATTAATTACTTCTTTATCTCCTGAAGCGCCAGCTTCAGCTATTTTTTTACTCATCGCTTTCCAATCTCTTCCTGCTTTTGTAATTAATAATTTAATAGTATCATCTGAAACATAGCCGATTTCAACAGCAAATGGAAGTGCTTTTACAAAAGCATTTTTTAATTCTTCTTTTGTTTTTTGTTTGTCAATTTTTATTTCTAAATATAATTTTCCTTCCTCTGAATCAAATGCAGCCAATGGTTCAAACCCGACGGAAAATGGTTTAATATTAAGCTTGCTCATAACATCTGCTGCTTTTTGTGAAATCTTTTCTCCTTTTTTAACAATTATTTTTTGTTCTTTTATGCTTATTTTTCCCCCTTCTATTGAAATTTGAATTCCCAATGCTCCAAGCTCGCTCACAGCAGGGCCTGGCATTAAATCTGTTGGTCCTTTTTGAACTTTGATGTCCTCTGGAGCTTCTTGTCCAACCTTTGCTTTTGCAGGACGTTTGTTTTCAGCTAGTTCCGACGCTAAATCAAAGCAGTCTAAATCTGAAAATAAAATTGCAAAATCTTCTTTAAGGTATTCTGAAATTTCAGAGAGAGTTTTTCCAGAAGAGTCAATCGCCCGGATAAATATATTTTTCTTAGGAACTTTAATCAATGCCTTGCCTCTTAATTTTTTCTTTATTTCCTGAAATTGTGAATCAGGAAGATTCTTTGTCGACGCTATTAAAGCAGTTTTTTTGTTCTTTATTAAATTAGATAATTCTCCAACTAGCCGAGTTTTTTTTTCAGGAATTGGTTTGGTTCTTTCTTGTTTCATCTTATTTTTATTTTTTGAGGTTTAGTCATAGTGAATTTTAGTTGAATGTTTTTTATGTTTTCCTTATTTCTCGGAAGATTTTTCACGATAAAATCATAAACCACGACGATGTTTTCAACAATTTCTTCGTCTTTCATATTTTCTTTCCCTATAGAAATTTTTAAACTAGGTTCTTTTGTTCTTATTTTTATAGAGTTATTGACTTTCTCCCTAGTTTCTTTTATAGATTTCTCGTCGGCATTCATTAAAATTCCAAGTTGAGGAGAAGGCATTTTTCCTGCAGGTCCAAGTACCTTACCAAAAGTTGTAGCAACTTTTGGCATTAAACTTGCTTGAGCTATAAAAAAATCAAATCCTCTTACTAGTTTTTTTAATTTATTTTTTTCTGAATATATTCTAAATTTTTCAGGAGTTATAGTTTCTAAATCTTTATTTTGAACTTCAAGAAAAGCACATATTTTTTTATCTTTAATTTTATTGGGAACTGTGACAAACAAATTCAACGGAGTTTTTTTGACGTCAAATTTCTGCAGATTTATAATTAAATCAATTGTTTGTTCAAACTTCCTTTTCTCGCTTTTTCTTAATTCTGTTAAAGCATTTTGCAATTGTTCTTTAAGTTCTGCCATGTTTTTGCCTTCCACCTATGCGCCTGCATCATAGAAATTATATGCTGACGATGTGGTTTTATTGGTAATTTTCTAAATTTTTAGTAGTTTATAAAAGTTTCTTTTATTCTTTATTATAATAATCCTTATAAACAAATATTTATTTTTTCTGAAATGGAACTCGTTGCTTTATTATCAACAGGAAAAGGAACATGGGCGCAGGTTGCAGGTTTACTTAATCAAGGAGAATGGGAAAAAATAATTTTATTAGGAAGCGATTTTGCAAAGCAGTTTACTTCTTCAAAAAAATTTGAATTTATTGAAGTAGATTTGAATAAAAAATTAAGAGAACTTAAAGAAGAGTTCTTAAATAAATTAAAAGGAAAAATAAACGGAACAGAAGTTGCACTTTCCATTGCATCTGGCGACGGCAAAGAGCATATGGCTTTGATTTCATCTTTGTTATCAATGCCTGTCGGAGTTCGGTTCGCAGCCTTGACAAAAGATGGGATTGTGGATTTGTAAAATGGTAGAAGTTGATATTAATTGTTATAATGAATTAAGCAAAGAAGAATTAGAGGAGGAAATTGATAAAGAGTATAAAAGGGACCCTTCTTTAGAAATAGGATACTTTCCAACTTCTGTTAAAAGTTCTTATGTGAAAAAAATAGGGGATTATTCTAAGAGGAGTTTGGGGATGAATTTAATCAGTTTTTTTCAAAAAATTGATAGATTAGAGGTGGGAAATTTAGAACAAATTAAAAATTACAAGTTATTAGAAAGATTATGTTTAATCTGTGAATATTTAACAAGAAGTTATTATGAATCTGGCGAATCAAGTGATTTTATCTAATCTCCTTAATCTTCATCTTCTTTTTATCTTTTCCGACGAGCACAACTCTTGAAAATTCCTGCTCGTCGAGGATTTTTAATCCAAGTTCTTTTGCAATTTTCTTAGCATAATCTTTAACTTCTTCATGCGTGGGCATTTTTTCATAACCCAATCTTTTTCTCGCAAAACCAACACTCATATAACCCTTAACCTCGATAAAATCAGGATTTGCTTTTTGAATTAATTTAGCATAATCTTTTATTTGCTCATCTTCCATGTTCAAATCTCTAACCAAAGTCATCCTTATCACTTTTCTCGTCGCTAATTTTGAAAGCAATTCCAATGTTTTATTAAATTTTTCCCAGGCATCTTTTTTAGAACTTCTATGAAATTTATTATAAAGTTCTTTGTTAGGCGTGTTAAGCGAGACGTATAATTGAGTTGGAAGCTGTTTTTTCGTCGACAACTCTTTTAATTTTTCAGGATAAAGCCCGTTGGTAACCAAAAAACTTGTTTTCCCTCTTTTTCTTAATTCTTCAATAAGACTTCCAATTTGATTATAAATTGTAGGTTCTCCTGACAAAGAAATTGCAAATTGTGTCGGCTCTTGTGCTTCTTTGAATTTTTCTAAATTAATTTTCTTATTGCTCTTAAAACCTGTAAGAAGTTTTTTTTGGGCTTGCATGCATTTTTCAATAATTTCCGTCGGAGAATCTGTTTTTCCTTTTATTTTATCTCCTAAAGTTAATTCAATTGCTCTCCAGCAATGCAGACATTTGTTTGGGCACCACATAACTGCTGGACTCATTTGGCAGCATAAATGTGATTTAATTCCGTAAAATTTTTGTTTATAGCAGAAACCCTCGTCTAAAAGAGAATGCTTTGTCCATCTGCAAATCTGAACAGCAGAATGTTCTCCGACGACAGAATAGTGTTGCTTTTTCAAAGCATCCTTAATTTTTTTTAACATAAAAATAAAAACAATTTTTTAAACCTTATTATAAAAAAATAAAATTAAAAAATTAAAAAATTGTTTATTTCTTTTTTCCCTTTGTCTTCTTCCTCTTCTTTGCCATTGTATTTACCTCTTTTTAATTAATGATATAAACAAGTTTTTCTTCTTTAAATATTTTTCTTTCTTGAAAAATTTTGAGAAATTTCCCGTCGAGAATTAAAAAATTTAATGGGCTATTCCAAAAATCCACATGACCATAATCAGGATAAAGATGAATAATATAATTCTGCCAAGCCAGCTGTAAATTTTACTTGCTATTTTTTTATTTCCAGTAATCCCAAAAATTGTGAGGTAAAAGAACCTTCCACCGTCGAGAATCGATACAGGAAGCATGTTAAAAATGGCAACAAGCAAATTAATAAGGAATACCCAAAAAATAAGATAATATAAGAAAAGATAGAATTCTCCTTTTGTTTTATATTCTGTAAAAGGTTTTTTGAAAAAAGCAAAAGTTTCTGCAGAATTTGTTTTTATTAGGTTATTTCCAACACCAATCATTGGCTTTTTTGGATTTTCAGAATTCTCTTTTAAGATTATTTCATATTCTAAAACTTTTCCATCGAAATTGGTTGTTATATTTATTTTATTATTTGGAGAATAATTCTCCATAATTTTTGCTAACTCGTCGTAAGTTTTTATTTCATTGCCGTCGATTCCAACTATAGTTCCTTTCAAGCCGACATTAATTGCAGGATAATCTTCGTATAAAAATAATTTATTTCCTCCTGTTTGTAATTGTTCTTTTAATGTTTCAATAGTTATAAAATAATTTTGTCCATCTGCCGCAATTTTTGTGAATATTATAGAATTCCCGTCGCTGTTTAAGATTAAATCATTTGTTAAATTATTTTTTTTAATAATTGAAAGTAAAACCTGGTTTGTGGGGTTTGCAAGATAAACTCCTCCAATTTCACTGATTGAACTTATATTGACAATATCAAATGCATAGGTATTAAATGTCGCTCCAGCAGGAATAAATGTAATGTAAAATATTCCTACCCAAATTATGAAAAATAAGATTCCTGTTATCACATTCGCAAAAACTCCTGCCCCTAATATAGACATCTGGTTTATTTTGCTGACTTTTTTCATGCCTCGTTCATCTTGTTCTACAAATGCACCTGGAATTGGACCAAAAAAAGCAATTCCTGTACTTTTAATTTTTACTTTGTTGTATCGCAAATAAATTCCATGTGCAAGTTCATGGACAGTTGCTACTATTGCAATAGCGACGAGAAAATATGTGAAATAAAATGGAGGAAAGAACGATTCCATATTAAATATTTGTGGGAAGTAAGGAATTAAAGGTGCAATTGGAGGAGCTTTTACAATTTTTGTTATTTCCACAGGATATCTAAAATATAAATATAATGATTTTCCAATTAGAAATAAAATAGTTCCCATTAGGAGATAGCCTATAACAATTATAAAATATCTTAAAGTTTTGAGTGTTTTTTGGTAATTTTTGCCGACGTAATTTATGAATTCTATTCCTGTTTGAGAACGGTATAAAAAAGCAAAACCCATTTCTCGTTTCACATTTTTTCTATTCCTGTATAAAAAGATAAAAACAAATAGACAAAATATTACTAAGAATGTTATATCATATACAATAAAACTCATTTATTCACCTATTTTTTCCTCAAGGGTCTGAATTTTTGTGACTTGCATTTTCTGCATCTGACTTTTCCTTCGATAATTTTTCTTGCTTCTGCTCTTACTTTACTTTTGCATTTTTTGCATACAAAAATATTTTTGAACAATCTATTTTGTGCTTCTGGTATTTTTGCCATTATACTTTTCTCCAGATTATTTTTTCTCCTTCAATATTCCAATATTCAACATTTAAATTTTCTTCAAGTTCGTTTTTCAATTCCTCTGGGCAGTTAATTTCAAGAGTTTCAAATGTTTCTAAATCCATTACGCTCACTTTTTCTCCTTTTGAGAGAACCTGTGCCTTTTTCTTTTCAACTAATGGAACTTCAAGTTTGTCGTGTCCAGGTATTACAAAAACTTTCTTCTGTCCGTTAATAATTCCCACTGCTTCTATTCTTACTTTTGCGTGGCCGTGCTTGCCGGTTTTGCTCACATCCATTTTTTTAACAGTGCAGGGTGTTCCGTCGACGATAATATTTACACCAACTTTTGCCTGAGTAGCATCAATTATTTTTAAGACCATAATTTAACCAGAAAAAATAGATTTATAAACGTTTTTGAATGTTGAATAAAATGGTTGCTATTTTAAACAAAGATTTTCTAGAAGTGGAATTTACAGGGAAAACAAAAGAAGGAATAATCTTTGATTCAAATATAAAAAAAGATTTGGAAAAAATAAATCCAAAAGCAAATCCTAAGCCTTTTGTTTTCTCCGTCGGAGAAAAAATGTTTTTAGAAGGAATTGACGATTTTTTGCTGGAAAAAGAAATAGGAAAAGAATATGAAATTGAACTTGCACCAGAAAAAGCATTTGGAAAAAGAAACCCCGCTTTAATAAAATTAATTCCATTGAAAATTTTTCACGAAAAACAGGTAAATCCCCAGAAAGGGATGGTTTTTGATTTTGACGGGCAACTTGCAAAAATAATTTCCCTTTCAGGAGGAAGAGTTCTAACTGATTTTAATAACCCTCTTGCAGGAAAAGCGGTTGTTTATAATCTTAAAGTTTTGAGAAAAGTAGAAGATATTAACGAGAAAATTAAAGCAATGATAGATTTTTTCCTGCGAAAAGATTTGGAATTTAAAATTGAAGATAAAAATCTGGTGGTTTATGCAGAAGAAGGTTTAGGAAACTTTTTGATGCTCTTCAAAGATAAGTTTAAGGAAATTTTAGGGTTGGATTTGGTTATAGAGGAGAAAAAGGAAAAACATCTTCCCAAAGCACAATAATTCTTATAAAGAGATATTATTTCTTTTACATATGGATGAAATTTACCAAAGTGGTGATTTTTCTGAATTTTCAAATTTATCTCCAACTGTAATGGATATTGATAGAGAATTAGAAGCACTTTTGAAAAAGCAAAATACTAAAATAAAAGTTATAGGTATTGGAGGAGGAGGAAATAATTCTTTGAGCAGAATGAAAGAAATTGGAATTAAAGGAGGAGAGCTAATCGCGATAAATACAGATGCTCAGGATTTATTATATGCCAATGCTGACCAGAAAATATTAATTGGAAGGGAATTAACCCAAGGATTAGGTGCAGGCAGCAACCCAAAAGTTGGTGAAGAAGCTGCACGTGAATCTGAACAAGAAATAAAGAAAAAACTTTCAGGAAGCGACATGATTTTTATTACCTGTGGTTTGGGCGGTGGAACAGGAACAGGTGCTGCACCAGTTGTTGCAAGTTTGGCAAAAAAACAAGGAGCATTAACAATCGGAGTTGTCACAATGCCTTTCACAATTGAAGGGAAAAAAAGATTAGAAAATGCAATGAACGGTTTGGAAAAACTAGAAGCAATAGTTGATACTTTAATTATTATACCTAATGATAAATTATTAGAACTTGCTCCTGAACTTCCTTTGCAGACAGCATTCAAAATTGCCGACGAGATTTTAACAAATGCTGTTAAAGGAACAACAGAATTGGTAACTATTTCTGGTTTAGTTAATTTGGATTTTGCAGATATAAAAGCAATAATGATGAATGGAGGAGTTTCTTTAATTGGTATGGGAGAATCAGACTCACAGCAAAGAGCATTGGAAGCAGTTGAAAGAGCAATACAAAATCCTCTTTTAGATGTGGATATTTTAGGTGCAACAGGCGCCCTTGTAAATATTATAGGAGGGCCTAATATGAGTTTAGATGAATGCAAGCAAATAATGGAAGCAGTAGGAAGTAAATTAAGTCCAGATGCAAAGTTGATTTGGGGTGCCCAGATTCAGGAAGATATGGAGAAATCAATAAGAGTTTTATTAATAGTTACAGGAGTTAAAAGTTCCCAGATAATTGGGCACAGCGATACATTAGAACAGCGACGGCATCAGGAAATTGAAGAAGAATTAGGAATTGAATTTTTTGAATAAAATGGAAAAAACAACACAAGTGATAAGAATAGATAATATATTGGACGGGTTTAGTGATTTTTCTAAGTTAAATAATATATATGCAGCTCTAAGAAAAGAGATATTAACATCTTCTCCAATTCAGAAATCAAATGCTCCTTTGATAACCTTGCACGACCCTAACTGGAGAAGGGGAAGTTATGGATGGGAATTATTTGAACAAGAACATGTTTTATACATGATTGAATTTTTTAATGGGGACGATGGTTATTCTAAAGCTTCGGACTTGCCAATAGATCCAAGAACTGAAAGTTTTGATTTTTTGATATTAACTATTCATAATGGTAATAAAAATATCAGGAAATCTATAGAAGAAATTATTTTAAGATTTCCAAGAGAACCAATCAAAAAAACTTAAAAACTCTTTTTTTGTCTTTAATTTATGAAACAAGTGTTAATATCAACAAAATCTTTTTTTACAAAATGCGTCAGGGTTTGGAAAATTCTGAAAAAACCGACGAGAAAAGAGTTTGAAACAATTGCAAAAGTTTCTGCAATAGGAATTGCAGTTATAGGAGTTTTAGGGTTTTTGATTTCAATTTTTATGGGAGTTTTTGCTTAATTAATCTCCAAAGAATTTTTTAATCAAATCTTGTTTTTTATTTAATTCATCTCTTCCTTCTTCAGTGATTAAATATATTTCATTATTTCCTGCAATACCTTTAACTATTAATTTTTTTTCTTCAAAATCTTCCAGAACTTCTTTTAAAGAATAACTCCCAAGGGAATTATGGCAGTCACCTCCTTTGCTACCCAAGCTGAAAAAAAATTCTTTTTTTTTCGCAAAGGATAATGCACTCTCCATAATTTTATCATAACTAATTCCCCCAGATGATTCATTAATCAATTTTAGTAAATATGCTCTGCATACTTGAGGTTTTTCAACTTCATTTTTATATAAATTTTTCAACAAATTTTCCATGAATTTTTATAATTAACAATAATTATAAATTTATATGTTCCCTAAAATACAATACGAAAATATTATAAACCCCAAATTTTAAATAATACTACTTCTTCTTAAGATATTAAGGAGTAGTTGGAACTTAATTAAATCAGGTTTGACCTAATCTTAAAGGAAGGTTAAGTTAAGGAAACCTTGGTGTCCTAGCAATGATATTTATTATTAAAGTTATAACAAACAAAGAAGAAAAAGCCGTCGATATGATAGCTGAAAGAGCAGAAAACAAATCTCTTAATGTATATTCTGTATCACGCCCTCATGGTTTAAGAGGTTATATTATTTTAGAAGCAGAAGACAGGGCAACTGCAGAAGAAGCATCTTATAATTTGCCTTATGTTAAAGGAATTATTGGAACTACCATTGACTACGAAGAAATTAAAAATATGGTGGAACCTTCAGTCGAAACAATAAGTATTAAAGAAGGTGACATAGTCGAGATTATTGCAGAACCTTTCAAAAAAGAAAAAGCAAAAGTTTTAAGAATTGACAAGCAGAAAGAAGAAGTAGTGGTAAGTTTGTTAGGGGCTGTTGTTCCGTTGCCAGTCACAATTAAATTAGATAATGTGCGGGTTATCCGACGTGATGAAAATGAAAATTGATTTAATCCCTTTGATGAAGAAAAGAAAAAGTGTAATAGAATATGTACAATTAGAAATCAATAAAGGAGACCAATCTTTTAATTCTGGAAATATTGATATGTCCTTAATTTATTACAGATGCGCACTAGCTTTTTTATTAGATATAAATTATAAAGACAATAAAATTTCTAAATTATATTGCACATTAGAAGAAAAATTTAGATTAATTGCAGGAAATAGAGAAAAACTTCAACATTCTATTTTAGGAAGGAATTTAGTGGGTGATATACAAGATGCTCGTGTTGGAGTGAAGTCCTATCTCAAAAAATAAAATGATAATAAAAATTTTAGCAGACGGAGGAAATATGAAACCAGGTCCTAGTTTAAGTCAGCAGCTCGGGCCAGCAGGAGTTAATATGGGACAGGTAATACAAAAAGTGAATGAGGCAACAAAAGATTTTTCAGGAATGAAAATTCCTGTTGAACTAGATATAAACACTTCTACAAAAAAATTTGTGGTAAATGTTTTTTCTCCTCCTGTTTCAGGATTATTAAAAAAAGAATTAGGAATTGAAAAAGGTTCAGGAGCACAGAAAAAACTGCAGATGGCAAATGCTTCAATAGAGCAGATAATTTCTGTTGCAAAAACAAAGTTGCCAAACATGCTTTGCAAAGATTTGAAGTCAGCAGTAAAAACCGTCGTCGGAACTTGTGTTAGTTTGGGAATTTTAATAGAAAATAAATCAGCAGTTGAAATAGAAAAGGAAATTGAAGAAGGAAAATACGATAAAGAAATTAAAGGAGAAAAAACTCAAACTCCTGAAGATAAAAAGAAAAAATTAGCAAAATACTTTTCAGAGGTAAAATCAAGACAGGATAAATTAATCAAGCAGGAACAAGAGGCTAAAGAAGCAGAAGCTGCTGCCAAAACAGAAGAAAAAACTCCTGCCCCGGTTGTTAAGAAAGAAGAACCAAAAAAAGAAAAGAAATAATTTATAAATTGCCCCTGTTCTTTTATATTATTAAGGGGATATGGGGTAGCCTGGTTAGCCTATTAGGTTTGGGACCTAATGACCCCGGTTCAAATCCGGGTATCCCCATTTTGTGACTATTTCTAAAATAGAATGCATAAAAATTTATAAAGGTGTAATTTATATGCAAGTCATGACACCAATAATTAATATATCGGAAAATGATTTTGAAAGAGCAAGTAAGATTTTAGAACTTGCAGGAGTAAATTATAATATTCCTAATCAAGAATCTAAAAAATCTTTTGATACAGATAATCTCATTTATGTTCCGTCGATAAATCTACGTTTTGAAAAACAAAGAAGCTGTTTAAACAAAAATTGGGATGAAGCACCTATAGAACTTAAAAAACAAAATTTAAGAATGCCAACAATTCCAGAATTTATAGAATTTCTAAAATACACTAAAATTAATTATCAGGATATTTACAAAGAAATAACAGAAGTAAGAAAACCATGGAGAGCAGAATGGCTTGATGCTTATTTTGAAAAAAGAAAAGACGGATTTTATATTTTAACTCATAATAAAACAAAAAAAGAAAAATTAGATGAAGATACATCAATGAAAGATAAAACTCCTGGAATTTCATTAGACGATTGGCTGAATAATCCAACGTCACAAGGACTTCCAAGAAAAAATATTAATTCAGGGGATTTGTATTATTGGTCTCCTGTAAGTAAAAAAATTGCCAGGTTTATCGCCAATTCTTACGGGGCTTTCCTCGACTGCTGCTGGGATTCTTCCGATGAGGATTCCAACCTCGGGGTGTTTGGATGCGCCGAAGGTGCGACGCTGAAAATTCAGGAGAATAAATCTTAGAAAATCTTCTCGAATAATTTAAAAACCTTCTTTAATACATTTTCTTATACTAAATATCAGATGTCCTCGCAATGCCAACAAAAAAGAAAAAAGTAAAATCAGCAGGAAGATTTGGAGCGCGATATGGAAAAAGAGTTAGGGATAAATTATCATCTGTCGAGGCGAAACAGAGGAAAAAACAAAAATGTCCTTTTTGTGAAAGATTAGGAGTAAAAAGATTGTCAAAAGGAATATGGCAATGTAAAAAATGCAATAAAAAATTTGCATCTAATACTTATTATTTGGAATAAAATGACAACATACAAATGTTTTAAATGTGGGAAAAAAATCCTTAGTAAGAATTTGGACAAAAGATTTGTCTGTCCTAGCTGTGGGAGCAAAATTTTTTATAAACCCAGAGAGCATATTAGAAAAGTAAAAGCGATTTAGAATGAAAGAAAATAAAATTCAAGAGATCCAAATTCTTGAGCAAAACCTGCAAAATATTCTTTTTCAAAAGCAATCTTTTCAAATAGAAATCAATGAAATTCAAGCATCCCTTAAAGAGCTGGAAAATTCTGGGGAAGAAGTATACAAAATTATTGGGCAGTTAATGCTTAGGACGGAAAAACAGAAAGTAAAAAAAGAACTGCTGGAAAAAAAAGAAATTCTTGAAATTCATTTAAAAACCGTCGAGAAACAAGAGAAAAATTTAACAGAAAAAGTAGAAAAACTCAGAGAAGAACTCGCAAAATAGAAAACATTTCTTGTGAAATTAATGTGAAAAAAATCCCCGAAATATTTATAAATAGGTTAGGTATTGAATAATTATGGTTTTCGAAAAAATAAAAAAAAGCTTTTCAAGAGCATTAAAAAACGAGGATTTGGATGACGAATATGTAGAGATTGATTTGGGAAAAGAAGACAAACCGACTAAAGTTTGTGTGAGATTATTTGTTCTAAAAGATTATGAAGAAACGAATGAAATTTTAAGTGCTTTGAGAGATGGTTATACTATCGCTGTTATTGATATAAACACTTTAAGAAAAAAAGATTCTATTGAATTAAAGAGGGCAATTTCAAAGATTAAAAAAACGATAGATGCCCTTGAAGGAAATATTGCTGGTTTTGGAGAAAATATTGTAATTGCAACCCCTTCTTTTGCAAAAATCCATAAGGATACAGTAAAGGCAAAGCCAAAAGAAGAAAATAAAAGTAGATTTGATTGAATTTTTGAATAATTTTATATACTTCTTTTAAGTTCTGTTTTTATGAAAACCTTATTTATTCCAGCGCAAAGAAAGTATTTATTAAATAAAATCCAAATTTTAAAATTATCCAAAAAACTTCCAAAAAATATAGCAATTGTTTATTCTATTCAATATAAAGATTTGTCGTCGGAGATAAAAAGGATTCTTTCTAAACATCATAATATTACAAAAATAACTCAAGTATTAGGTTGTAGTATTCCGAAATTTCCTAAAGAAACCATGGCTATTTTATTAATTGGTTCTGGGAAATTTCACGCTCTTGGTTTGGCTTCTGAAACAAATCTTCCTATTTATATATGGGAATCAGGTAAGTTAGGGAAAATTTCTTCTAAAGAAGTAAATTCTTTTAGAAAAAAACAGAGAGGTTCTTATTTAAAATTTTTAAATGCAGAAAAAATAGGAGTTTTAATTTCTACAAAGCCAGGGCAAGAAAATTTGAAAAAAGCTTTGGATTTGAGAAATAAAGTAAATAAAAAATGCTATTTTTTTATATCAAACAATTTATCTGCTAAAGAATTTGAAAATTTTGGCGTCGATGCTTGGATAAATACTGCCTGCCCGAGATTAGACATGGAAAATTCTGTTGTTAATTTAAATAGAATAAAAAATCTTGCAGATTATGCTTTTTGATTATTGTTTTGTAAAATAGAAATATTTATAAACCATTAGTAACTTGCAAATTACAACAAGATGAAAACAAAAACATTATCATTGTTATGTGCAAGCATTTTTGCATTAATTCTCTTCGCTGGTTTGGCTAGTGCTACAGCGATTTTTTCTGATAACTTTAATGATGGAGATTTAATTGGTTGGAGTGCAGTTAATTGGACTAATGCTGAAACTTACGCGGCTTCTACAAATCTTGCAAATGCTGTTCTTGAAAAAACAATAAGCACTTCTGGTTATAATACTATTGTTGTTAAATATGATAGACAATTAGGAAATGGTTGGGAACCTGATAATAATTTCAAAGTATCATGGTTTAACGGTTCTTCTTATGTTACATTGGAAGAAGTGGTAGGAGTTACTGGAGATACTCCTGATATGCCTAATGACGCTGCTTTTGTTTCAAAAACTTATACTCTCCCTTCTACAGCAAATAATAATGCAGGATTAAAATTAAAATTCGAATGTTCAACTGATGCTGCAGCAGAATTTTGCAGATTAGATAATATTATAATTGAAGGAACTGCAATCACAACAACTCCAACAAACATCCCACAAGATATCACAGCTTGTTCTGCTACTGGAAACTTAGGAGATTATTTAAGAATAAGAGATGTTAGCTTTGATGTTAAAGAAGGATTTGGAGATGAAACAGAATGGTTACCATTAGACGAAATTGAAGTTGAAATAGAAATTCAAAACAAGCACAATGACGAGAAAATAAAAGATATTGTTGTTTCATGGGGATTATACAACACAAAAACAGGCGATTGGTATATTGACGACGAGGAAAATGATTTTGACTTAAAGGATGGAGATGACAAAACCCTTACATTAACCTTTAAATTAGATGATGATGTAGATGAATTAGAAGATGGAGATTACAAGTTTTATGTTTGGGCAACAGGAGAATTATTAGATAAAGATATTTGTGTCAGCGACGTAACTGATATTGATATAATTGATGAAAGCGATTTTGTTATTTTAAGCAACATAGTATCTCCTGAAACATCTTCTTGCGGAAGCGATGTTCAAATAACAGCAGATGTGTGGAATGTCGGAAGCGACGATCAGGATGATGTTTTTGTAATTGCTAATAATAAAGAATTAGGAATCTTAAATAAGAAAATTACTATCGGAGATATTGATGCTTTTGATAAAGGTGAAAAATTAGTTTTAGATTTCAAAGTTCCTGGAGGAATTAAAGAAATGATTTATTATAACATTGAATTTAAAGTATATAATGAAGATAGTGAAATTTATGAAAATGATTATGATGAAGACCAATCAATATTTAATGTTATGCTTAAAGTTGAAGGAAACTGCCAAGTTGGTCCAACTGCAGCAATTTCTGCGACATTGGAATCTGGCGGGAAAGCAGGAGAAGAAATTGTAATAAAAGCAACTATAACAAATACTGCTTCAACAACTCAAACATATTCTTTCCAAGCAAGTGATTATACTTCATGGGCTACTCTTACATCAATAGAGCCTGCATTATTAATTTTCAATGCAGGAGAATCAAAAGATGTTTTATACAAATTAAAAGTAAATAAAGATATATCAGGTTCACAAACATTTAATATTGAAGTTAAATCAGAAGATAATAAAATATTGAAACAGCCAGTTTCAGTATCAATAGAAAAATCAGGATTTAGCATCACAGGCGGAATAATTTCAGGAAACAACAGTTACTTGTGGGGAATTGGAATTTTAAATGTAATCCTTGTAATTATAATTATAATTGTAGCAATAAAGGTTTCTAGAAAATAAAAGTAAGACAAAATATGGTAATTAAAAAAACATTAGCAACACTTGTTGCACTTTTAGGATTAGTTGGAATTAGTGGTTGTAGTGAGAAGAAAGACACCCAATATAATTTTGATGGAAATATTGGAAATGAAAAGATTAAATGCGAAAGACAATCTAATGATTTAGTTCTTGAAGTAACTAAAAAAGATGGAAGAAAAATTATTTATCAAGATTACGCACGAGATTTAAAATTAGATTACGTTACAGTTATAATAGATAGTGCAAACAAAAGATATTTTTCCCTTGATGATGAAATAGGAAAAGCTGTTGTAAATGAAGCCCAAAAACAATTTAATGAATATCTTGATAAAATTAAACAAGGGAAAATTCAAAAAGAATTGGAATTAATAAAATAATTAAAATATTTTCTCTATTATTCTTTCACCAAATTTTTTCTCTTTTTCCAATTCAATAACACCCACTCCAATTAGATATCCAATTAAACCACCGACGAGAACATCACTGAAAAAGTGCAAGCCAAAATATACCCGGGATATTGCAACTAATCCTGCGAAAAATATCCACACATATTTGAATTTCGGAAATTCTTTAGCCAGAATAGGAACAGAACAGAAAACAAACATTGTTTGAAATGAAGGGAATGAAAAATTCCAAGTGTTAAAATTTGCTTTATTTAAAATATCTAATATTGAAACAATTCCTGTTTGAAAAGGACGCTGTCGTTGGACAAGAATTTTTAAAATAAAACTAACTACTGCAGAAGCAGATAAACTAATCCATAGAGGGAGAATCCATCTTCTTTTATGCTCTTTCCATAAAAACAAGCTTGTCAAAAAAAAGAAAATTATTATTTCTGAACTGACAAATGTTATTCCCATAAAAAAATCTGTTAAAGTGTCGGTTCTTATAAGCGAAAATCCTTGAGATATCTCGTCGTCAAAATAAAATCCTATAATTGACAAGAGAATTAATGCAAACATCCACATAAATGCTTTTTTTCCTTTCATAAATCTTAAACTAATAACTTATTTAAATAGGTTTCTCATTTTTATTTAATGAAAAGATTATGTGCTATTTTTTTGAGGTATTTGATTTTAATAGCGACGGCATTTCCCAATCTTTATTTATTTTACAAAGTTTTAACTCCTTTAACTTTGTACCCTGTTTATTTTTTAATAAATTTATTTTTTGATGCTTCATTAATCGGAGAGAAAATTCTTTTTGAGGGATTAAATATAGAACTCATTAAAGCCTGTATTGCAGGCTCTGCTTATTATCTTCTTTTAATTTTGAATTTATCAACTCCAGATATTAAAATAGCAAAAAGATTCAAATTAATATTTTTTTCATTTGCTTTTTTTCTTTTTTTTAATATCTTAAGAATATTCTTTTTGTCTGTTTTACTTAAATTAAATCCTGCTATTTTTGATTCAGTTCATAAATTATTATGGTATTTTATCAGCACCATTTTTGTCGTCGGTATTTGGTTTTTTAGCATAAGAATCTTTAAAATAAAAAGAATACCTTTTTATTCAGATATAAAATATTTCTTGGCTCAGAGAAATAAAAAATGATTTTGGAAATTCTTATTTTGGCTCTGATAACCTTCCTTCCTCTTTTAGAATTAAGAGCAAGCATACCCCTTGGCATATTGGCTGGGAAAGTAGAATTATTAGGAATTGTTTTTCAAGGGTTTCACCTTCCCTGGCTTCTTGTTTTTTTTGTATGTGTAATTGCAAATATTCTTTTAGGGTTGATGGTTTATTTAATTTTGGATAATTTTATTCATTATTTTTTGCGTTTTAAATTATTTAAAAAATTCTATGAGAAAAAAATTGAAAAAACACAGAAAAAACTTCATCCTTATGTTGAAAAATTTGGAGTTTTAGGAGTTGCTCTTTTTATTGCAGTTCCTTTGCCAGGAAGCGGAACTTATACAGGGGCTTTTGGTTCTTATTTATTAGGATTGAGATACAGAGATTTTATAATAGCAAATACCCTCGGGGTTATTTTAGCAGGAATAATAGTCACAATTATTACATTATTAGGAATTGAACTCTTTAGTTGATACAAAAAGTTTTTTATCTCCTTGAGCCCATAGCATCGACGAGAAATCTTTCAGTTACTTTTAAAATATCGCAATCTTTTACTTCTAAAACATAGCATTGTCCAGCCTTCTCTATTGCATTTTTTTCTCCAGGAATTATTTTAACAAACATATATCTTCCTAATAAGTCGCAAGTTGCATTTTCATCTTTAATTGATTGAATTTGCAAAAGCTCCATAGTTTTTACTAAATTTGCAATAGCAATAACCCCTTTTCCCTCACAATTAAGTTCATCTGAACTTTGAATAACCATTTTTTTTATTGGAACATTTAAATCCACTTCTCCGTTAAAAGGTATTTCTTCTAATTCCCTTGGGTCGTTCCTTAAATAAATATTGTAATCAGCGACGTGCTTTCCAGTTATAGGAGAATAAAGTTCAAAAAAAGTGTTATACAAAACTAACTCCCCTTCTTTTACAACTTTGAACTGGATTCCTTTGTATTCAAAATTTCTTATAGAATGAATCATAAATGCTCCGATTAAAAAAATCACAGCCAATGCTCCAATTACAATTAAAACTCCCTGTATCTGCTTGTTTTGTTTTT
>Ga0315289_10002520_pt1 | contig 28010 bp, 22 predicted proteins | sample YL17G11_40_MG_FD_203452 | JGI IMG/M metagenome (GOLD analysis project Ga0315289, IMG submission 203452) | Sediment microbial communities from Yellowstone Lake, YNP, Wyoming, USA - YL17G11_40 | ecosystem: Environmental > Aquatic > Freshwater > Lake > Sediment | place: USA: Wyoming | collected... | reverse complement strand
ACCTTGAAAGAGGTCCGGGTGCGATACAAGCAGTCGGTGCTCGGCGCGGGGTGGGCGGTGCTCCAGCCGTTCGCGCTGATGGTGATCTTCACCGCGGTGTTCTCGCGGTTCCTGCACGTGAAGAGCGAGGGCGTCGCCTATCCGGTATTCTCCTATGTGGCGCTGGTGCCGTGGACCTTCTTCTCGTCTGCTGTCGGCCAGGGCGTTCCCAGCATCGTCGGCAACATGAGCTTGGTGACGAAGATCTACTTCCCCCGTGAGATCTTCCCGCTGGCGACCATCGGGGCCTGCTTCGTCGACTTCTCCATCGCTGCCACCATCGTCGCGGCGCTCATCATCTGGTACAAGGTCGGCATCACCTGGACCGTGCTGCTCATACCGTTGCTCGTGCTGCTCCAGGCGATGGTGGCGGTGGGGGTGGTGCTGATCGCGTCGGCGGTCAACGTCTTCTTCCGTGACATCAGGTTCGTTGTCCCGCTGGCGACGCAGATGTGGATGTACGTCTCTCCTGTCGTCTACCCGCTGAGCGATGTGCCGGCGCGGTTTCGACCCTACTACATGCTGAACCCGATGGCGGGGATTCTGGACGGGTACCGGCGGGTGGTGCTACATGGGCAGCTGCCGGACTGGAGCGCGCTCGGCGTGACCACCGCAGTCTCGCTGGCGCTGCTGGTGGGCGGCTATGCTTTCTTCAAGCGCGTGGAGATGAAGTTCGCGGACATCATCTGAGCTATCATGCCTCCAGTCATCAGATTCGACAATGTGAGCAAGAAGTACCGCCTGGGCAGCCGGCTGGGTGATCTGCGCGATTTCGTGCCTGACCCGCTGGCGGCGGCGCGCCGCTGGTGGCGGCGGCGCAACGGCAACGAGGACCACCGCGATGAGGCGGAACAGGCCCGGGAGGTTTGGGCGCTCAGGGATGTGAGCTTCGAGGTGGAGGAAGGAGAGGCGCTCGGCATCATCGGGCCGAACGGCGCGGGGAAGAGCACCATCCTCAAGCTTCTCGCTGGCATCACTGAACCGACCCGCGGCCGGATCGAGACCCGCGGCCGAGTGTCGGCCCTGATCGAGGTGGGGGCCGGATTCCATCCCGACCTTACGGGGCGAGAGAACGTCTACCTGAACGGCTCCATCCTCGGTCTGACCAAGCGCGAGATAGACGCCAAGTTCGACTCCATCGTCGAGTTCGCAGAGCTGGAACGATTCATAGACACCCCGGTAAAGCGCTACTCGTCGGGGATGTACATGCGGCTGGGGTTTGCGGTAGCAGCCCACCTGGAGCCGAAGGTGCTGCTGGTGGATGAGGTGTTAGCGGTGGGGGATGTCGCGTTCCAGCGCAAGTGCTTCTCGCATATGCGATCGCTGCTATCGTCGGGAAGGACCGTCGTCCTGGTCTCACACAATCTAGCCGCAGTCTCCGACATGTGCCCGCGAACCATCGTGATGTCTAAGGGCGAGGCGGTGTTCGACGGGGATACCCAGTTCGGGGTGAAGCGCTACTTCGACTCTGTCCAAGCGGCATTTCGCGTCGGGACGCCTGTGACAGAGAGCATAGGCGGCAGGCTGTTGAGTGGCCAAGCGGAGATCATGGACGTGACCGTGGTGGATGAGAGAGGAATGCCGGTCACGTCCGTGCGAACGGGCACCCACGGCGAGATACGCGCTCGTGTCAGATTCCGAGACTCGCTGCGAAATCCGGGCTTCGCGTTCATCTTGCAGAGGGCGGATGGCACAAGGGTCGTAGACGTTGGCACACAGGGCCTCGGCGTCGTTACAGGCGACTTCGCCGCTGGGGAAGAGGCAGAGGTTTCGTTCCGGAACCGTTGGTCTCTGGGGGTGGGGACGTACTTCGTGACGGTACACGTGACCGACCTTTCGCGGAGACTGCGATGCGACTGGAAGGAGGCCGCGGCCACGCTCGTCGTGACAAGCCCTCACGTCACCTTGTCGATCGCTGATCTTGACACCACGGTGTCCCTGCGCAGGCTGGCCGGCGAGAAGCGGCAGACGGCGGACGCGTCGGCGCTCGCAGGCGAGCGTCCCGCTAACGGCATCGGTGCGCTTCCATGACTGGTAAGGCCTATGAGGCTCGCGCACAGGTCCCACCCGAGCACTATGGGCTGGGGTATGACTCCCCGCAGCGCTGGATCAACTACGGCCTGCAGGTGCGGACCGTTCTTGAGTGCTGCCCTCAGACAGTACTGGAGGTAGGGCTCGGCAACGGCACGGTGACGGCGCTGCTTCGGCGTCGCGGGCTGGATGTCACGACTCTGGACATAGACGAGCGCCTTGGCTCCGACCTGGTCGGCAGCGTCCATACACTGACAGACGCGGTTCCACCCAAGAGCTTCGACCTTGTCCTGTGTGCCGAGGTGCTGGAGCACCTGCCATTCGACATGCTCCCCTGTTGCGTCCGAGAGCTTGCGGCGGTGGCCCGCCGCCACGTCGTCATCGGCCTTCCCGGATTCCTTCGGGAGCAGCGCTGGGGAATAGCCGTGGAATTGCGCCTGCCGCGGTTCCGGCGAGCGGTGAAGCTAGGGATGGACTACCCCCTCCCCGAGTGGCCGGGACCCGATTCCGAGCACTACTGGTCCGCCGACCACAAGCCATACACTCTGCGTACCATCATCAAGCAGATCGAGCGTCACGTCGTGGTCGAGAGGGTCCTCAGAGAGCGACTGGACCCATACCACGTGATCCTTGCCTGCCGGCCGCTGGCGGCCGGTCAGGCTGACGGCACCAAGGGCTGATATGCCGCAGGTCTCCGTCATCATCCCCACCTACAACTGCGCTCGCTACCTGCCCGAGGCGTTAGACAGTGTGCTGGCACAGACCTACCTCGACTTTGAAATCATAGTGGTGGACGACGGGTCCACGGACAACACCCAGGAGGTGCTCGCCCCCTATGGGGACCAGATCCGCGTCATCCGGCAGGCCAACGCCGGTCGAGGCGCGGCCCGCAATGCCGGAATCCTGGCCGCACGGGGAGAGTACATCGCCTTCCTAGATGCCGATGACCTCTGGCTGCCCCAGAAGCTCGAGAAGCAGTTGGCGCTGTTCGAGACGCGGCCTGAGATCGCGTGGGTGTACTCCGATTACGCGGAGTTCGGGGATTCGCGCGCAACCCAGACAAGTTTCTTCGACAGGCGAGGCCTCCGCCCACCTCCAGAGGGGCAGATCCTGCTTCACGTACTGGCCGATCTCTCGATCACATGGACAGGCACGGTCGTTGCTCGGCGCACGTGCTTCGAGCGAGTCGGCTTGTTCGACGTATCCTTCCCCGTGGTACAGGACGGAGACATGTGGACTCGGCTGGCGAGCGAGTTCGAGGTCGCGTGTGCGGATGAGGTACTGGCACTGTACCGGAGGCATCCGACTCAGGTGACGAGCGGAAGGAATGCCCTCCTGTTCGACTATCATGTCTGGCGCGTCTTCCGCAAGTTCCTACGGAGCGAATGGCCGCACCTGACGGCCAGGCAGCGCAACGAGCTGGCCCGCCCCGTGCATGCGAAGATGGCCTTGTGTGCCTACCGTCTGGGGAGAGGGGCGCACGCGAGGGGTGACTGGTGGGGCTCTTCCCGATGGCTGGGCAGGGCCGTATTGGCGTCACTGCGGAACCGCTTGGGTGACGCTGAACTGACGTCGTGGTACGTGGGCCAGCTTCTGGACACTATGCTCCCATCACCGGCGATGCGCTTCGCCCGGTACTGGAAGCGACGTGTGGCGTGCGTCCTGACCGGGTCGACCTACGCTCGTGTGGCACCCAGACTCGAGGCGATGCCAAGGGATGATCTAGCCGTCGCACGGGGAGCTGTCACGGATCGCGTGAGAGGCTCCCGCGTCAGGGCGGCCTCGGAGAGTGATCATCGTCTCTGGACAGACAGAGATGACTAGCACGACTGAGCAGGACCCCTTGGTGCGGCGCTTCCTGAAGGCCGTTGTCCCGCGGCGCGTAAGGGCCTGGTTCTGGCACCGGGCCTGGGGCACTAGCGATCTGTCGCTGCGGCACAAGGAGGTGGCAGACCGGGTGGGGCAGCTCGTGCCCAGAACAGGATGGTTGTTGGATGTTGGGGGCAGGACGCTCGGCCTGAGCCCTCTCCTGTCCGGCCACGTATCCCCGCGAGTTGTCGTAGTCAATCTGGATCGTTCGCTGCTCACACGGCCCGGCCCGTCGGAGATGTGCGTGGTTGCTGACGGTACCAGGCTTCCATTCAGGTCGGACACGTTTGGGGTGTCCACCTGCATAGATGTCTTGGAGCATGTCCCGGCGCCGCTACGGCCAGCTCTCCTCTACGAGATGAAGAGAGTCACCACCTCGGCCGTCATCCTCCATATACCTAACGCCGGGACCTCGCGCCTGTTTGACCGGATCCTTTACGCCTTGTCAAGAGACGAGCACATCCGCGCTCTCACGCTGGACCACCTCGTGATCGGGACGCCCCGCGTTGGGGAGATTGCATCTGTCTTGCCGGGCTGCCGCGTGAGAAGACGGCGGAATGCCTGGCTGTGGCTGCTGCTAGTGCTTGCCTATCAGGCACCACGCCTGCGGCATCTGGTGGCAGGCCTGTTGTATGCCAGCCTCGGGTGGCTTGACCGCTGTCCTCCTTTCTACGCGACGATGGTTGAGTGGTGCCCCAGTGGCGCTCCCGGAATCCGGGGTCACCTGGACAGGTAGGGCATGGCCGATCCTGCGAGAGTGACAGTCATCATGCCCTCCTACAATCACGCTCGCTTCATCGGCGAGGCGATCGAGAGCGTGCTCGGGCAGACGTTCGGGGATCTGGAGTTGATCATCGTTGACAACGCCTCGACGGACAACACGCGAGAGGTGGTTGGGCGCTACCTAGCGGACCCGAGGGTGCGGGCCATCTGGCGCGAGGAGAACGGCGGGGTAGCGGTAGCTCGGAACGAGGGCCTGGCCCTGGCGAGGGGTGAGTTCGTGGCTTTTCTGGACTCCGACGACCTCTGGCTTCCGGAGAAGCTCGAGAAGCAGCTGCCCCTCTTCGACGGCCCGCTCAGGCCGGGTCTGGTCTACTGCGACATGTACTGCTTCGGCGAGTCCGGGGTGTACCCGAAGACAGTGTTCCAGGCGCGGGGACCGGGCGAGCCCTGTCCTGGGGTGGCTCTGGCCGACCTCGCCGTCCGCAACTGGATACAGGTGCCCACGGTGGTCGTGCGCGCCAGCTGCATCGCGAAGGTGGGGCTGTTCGATGCCTCCCTCACCAGAACAGACGACTACGACATGTGGCTAAGGATCGCTGCCGAGTACCCGCTCGCGTGCGTGCCAGAGGCGCTAGCGATGTATCGTCTACACGCGGCACAGGCCCACCGGGACCGGCGTGAGATGCTTAGCCAGGAGATCGCGGTCAGGCGCCTTGTGCTGAGGCGCTATGGGGAACGGCTTCGCAGCGGCGTGCGGAGACGGGTACGCCAGCAGATCGCCGAATACGCTGCCTCACTTGGCCATGAGTTGCTGGTGCGCAATGCGAGGATTCAGGCATGCCGATGGCTCCTGGTCGGCCTACTCGGTCACAGAGGGAGCCGCATGTGGTGTATCGGGGGGCTCCTCAGCTTAGTCTTGCCGGCTCCTGCCGTGCGCGTGGCGAGGAGGGTGAAGTGGCAGGCGGAGGAGGTGGTGCGGACTGGGCTGGGTGTTCAGCGACGGCCCTGCCCTAAGCGTGCATCTGCAGCAACACCTGAGTGCCAGGAGGTACCTCCTGGTGGGTGAGCGTGCACGCATGCTGTCAGTCGTCATGCCGACCCACAACTGCACTCGCTATCCGCCCGAGGCCATAGATGGCGTCTTGGCGCAGACGTACCGGGACTTCGGGATCATCGTGGTCGATGACGGGCCAACGGACAACACGCAGGAGGTGCTGGCGCGGCACGGCGACCAGATGCGGCTGATCTGGCAGAGCAGCCAGGGCAGCGCGGCCGCGCGCAATGCCGGGGTTCTGGCGGCGACGGGCGAGTTCATAGCGGTCCTGGACGCCGATGGTCTGTGGCTGCGGGGTAAGCCTGGACCGCAGATGGCTCTGCTCCAGGCGCGCCCGGGGATTGGCTGGGTCTGCTCGGACTACCGTCAGTCTGGCGAGGACGGCTCAGAGCCAACCCGGCGCGATCGAGTTGATAGGTCTTCGACCATCGCCGGAAGGAACGAGCTCGGGTGGCCTGCCGTCCATCGACGCGACCATAGTCCACACGGGGAGGGTGGTGGCACGGACCGCGTGGTCTTGGCTACTGAGTCTTCTCGACCCCGCGATCGCTGTAGCCGAGGCGCTGATGCTGTACCGCCAACATCGAGGAACGGCAACCAGCAACAGATCGCTGGAGCTGTGCAGCTCCTACGGATGGCGCGTCTTGGCGAAGCGCATCCGGGCCGTGTGCCGCCGTCTTGGTGGCGATGTGCGCCGGGGGCTGGGCGGGGCTCTGAGGAGCTGCGGAAGAGACCGGCCTGGTGCGCCGCTACGGGAGGACAGGGCGCACTTGTCCGGGGTGATCGCCAAGCCGCCCGCCGGTGGTTCATGCGAGCAACCGGAGCTGGCATCGGTAGCCGGGTTGGCCGTGGCGAGCTTGTCTTGTGGTGTCTCGGGTTGCCTCTGGACACAGCCCTGCCTTCGCCGGGTATGCGCGCCGGGAGGGCGGTGACGAGGGAGTTAGCACGACCGGCAGGGGAGCCTCACACACTGTAGCTTCCCGGCGTCGTCCAGACGCTTCACCGAATCGACACGAGCTGGAGGTCTACCACCACCATGCGCATATTACACATTTCGCATGTGGCGAATATCGGCGGTACTGAGCGTGTCCAGGCCGGTTACATCGCGGGCCTCGCCAAACGGGGCGTGACGTCTGAGCACTTCTCCTACTCCGCGGGGCCCGGCTTGGCTTCCTTCCGCCGTCTATGCCCGGTCCGCCAGGGCGGCGGAGGTGATCTCGTCTCTCTTCTGACGGATACGCACTTCGATGTCCTGCATCTAACTGCAGGCTGCATCGCGCACGGTGCTATGGAGCAGATTGCGCGTGCGCGGTATCACGGGGCGATCGTGGTCTCATGCCATGGGTGGGACGAGTTCTCGCCAGGCGTCTCGCGCCGCAACACGAGTCTCCTGACCACGCCGAGCCGCTGGTTGGCCGAGGATCTCCGGCCCTTCTGCGGCATTGCCCCTCTTGTGCTGTATAACGGCATCGACCTGGGGACCTTCAGTAGGCACACGGTCGAGCGAGTTCCCGATCGGCCGGTAGTGGCCTGGGTCGGACGGGTCGCTGACCCGGTAAAGGGCTTCTCGCGGTTCCTCGAAGTAGTGTCGCACCCCTCGCTCCAAGGGTGGGAAGTGTGGGTTGCTGACGCAGACGGAGTAGCGGAGAGCACAGAGGTGGCGAGTATCACCGGCCGGCTGACGCAGATACGGCACCGGCTTGGGCCTGATGGGATGGCGGCGTTCTACCGACAGGTGGGAAGCTCTGGCGGAGCCCTCTTGTCGACATCCACCTACGACGTTGCTCCGCTCGTTCTACTCGAGGCCTTGGCCTGCGGGTGCCCGGTCGTGGCTCCGCGCGTCGGGGGTATCCCTGAGATGCTGTCCGGCGGCCGGTGGGGCGCGTTCTACGAGGCAGATGTCGGCCCAGCCGAGGCCGCCGCGGTCGTCGCGCGGTTCGTCGAGAGCGGCGATCATCTAGCATGTCTGCGCCGAGCTGAGGCTGGGATTGCCCGCGGCTTCAGCTTGGACGCGATGGTGCGGCGGGTCTTTGAGGCGTATCACACCGCCATGGCGAGGCCTGTCGCGCCTGCTGAAGGAGACCTGGACCGCCGGGCCTTCCGGCGGTGGCACGTGCGCAGCGGCCGGCTCCGCTGCCGGTTGTCCCCGCCACCTACTGGGCGGTTCAGCCTGTTCGGGGTCCCTGCCTGGCTGGCCAAGGAGATCGCAGTCCTGGCGGGCAAGGCTGCATACGCGCGCTTGCGCCGGCAGCACGAGGCATGGCTGAAGAGCGCTCGCCTCCTGTGGTTCTACGTTGGGCAGGCACTGGAGGCCGTGGCGCCAAGCCAGGTCTCGCGTGGGACTAGTTGGTCCCTTGGGCGCGAAGATGGTGTCACAGTAGTTGTCTGCACACGGAACCGGCCGGCCCTGCTGCGCAGGCTTCTTGAGAGCCTCGCGGAGTGTACCCCTTTGCCGGACGAGGTCCTATTGGTCGACCAGAGCACGTCCAGCGAAAGCGAAGAGGTGGTTCGTTCCTATGCAGCTGGGTGCTTTCCAAGGGCAGTGTATATGCGCATAGCAGGGAAGGGGAAGAGTCGCGCGCTGAACCTCGCAGTGCGCGAGGCCAGGGGGAGCGTACTACTGCTGACCGACGACGACTGCGTGGTGTCCGCGGACTGGGTTGGCCAGGTCCGGGCCGCGTTCCGAACCGACCCCGAGCTGGACTGCGTCATGGGCCGGGTTCTGCCAGGAGGAGAGCAAGATCGCCGCCTCCCCCTTTCGCTACGTACTGCACCCACAGCCAAGCGTTACGACAGCGTCCGCTTCTGCGAGACAGCCGAACTCGGCTGGGGGAACAATGTGAGTTTCCGCGCCAATGTTCTCCGCTGTATGGAGGGGTTTGATCTGAGCCTGGGACCGGGTGCTTGGTGGCCAGCAGGCGAGGATGCTGACGCTGTCTACCGCTTGATCAAGGCTGGTAGGGAGGCCGCGTATATCCCGGAAGTCGTTGTCTACCACGCGCGGCACACGGACAGCTACATCAGGATGCGTGCCAGCTACCGAGCGGGCCGCTACGTGTTCCTGACGAAGCATCTACTGAGAGGGGACTGGTGGCTGTTCAGACGGCTTCGCTGGGAGCTAGTGGGGCTTGCAAGGGACCTAATCGCCCCCCGCAGACAGCTCGGGGAGGAGCATGGGAGGCTATTCGTTCTGCGTATGTGTGTGGTTCTCATCCTCACTCTTGCGCTTAGGCCGATGTACGAGGTGATGAAGCTGTTGGCTCCGGTCCATCGGCGAGCGCGCGTGACTCGCAAGTGGGTCCTAGTGAGGAGCCTGTCCGAGGTCGCGCCATGAGCAACGCGCCGTATGTCCCCCAGCCGGCCGGCACGTGGCAGGTGCGGGAAGTGGCGAGTCCTCCGGACCTCGAGTCCGTCGCAGGGCGCTGGGATGAGCTGGTCTCCGCGGTGGACGGGTGTGCGACGCAGACCTCCGGTTGGCTGGAGTACGCCCTGGCGACGGACTACCAGCGGGGAGTGCTGATCGCGGGTGCTGATGAGAAAGGCGAGGGCCGGGCAGTGGCGGTCGGGTTCGTCTCAGAGCCACGGTGGCCCCTGCGGCGGTTCCGGACGATGCATTTCCCGGCCTACCCGAGCACACGCGGAGACGCCAAAGCCCTAAGAGAGGCCGTTGCGGTCTGCGAACGGGCGGCGCGGGAGCGACGATGCATTGCCATGGACTTCGTGGGGATAGGTCAGCCCGATGCGAGTTCGGCGCTCGAGGGACTCGGCTATGCTACGCGCGAGCGCCTCGAGTATGTGTTCGATCTGACCCAGGGGGAAGCGGCGCTGTGGGAGGCTGTGAAGCGACAGCACCGCAAGAACACTAGACGGAGTGAGCGGGCGGGTGTCCGGGTGGTGCGCCTGGAGTCGCTGGAGTCGGTGCGTACAGTGAGGGCGCTCCAGGAGGAGGTCGCCCGACGCCATGCGGCGCGAGACGACGGCTTCGGGCTCAGCTCGCCGGAGTCCTATGAGGCACTGCACCACGCCCTGGTAGCCCGAGGCTTCGGGAGGGTCTACTGCTCGTACCTGGACGGTGTTCCGGTGTCGGCGGCTCTCTTCCTCACCTTCGGGCGACACGCGATGTCCGTCTACAGCGGGTCGAACGCCCAGGGCCTGGAGTGCTATGGCGAGTACGGTCTTTACTGGCACGCGATGGCAGAGCTTTCGAGAGAGGGCTTCATTGAGCTGCAGCTTGGGTCGGCCGACTTGTCAGTTGAGGACCCGGCCTCGCCAGCGCGGGGGTTGCATGAGTTCAAGCTGGGATTTGGCGCACAGACCCGGCGAGTGGTGGGGGCCTCGAAGACGCTGCGGCCGGTCGCCCTCCGCGTTCACCGCTCCCTCCAGCGGGTCAGGTCCTGCATCGCCAATGGCAAGCGACGGTCCCCCCCCGCTCGGGCGGGGGCCGTGTAATGAGCAGGACCGGCATGCTGGTGGAGATCGCGCTGAGCGGGCTGGCGCGGAGCTATGACCCAGAGAGCGGGCTGTTCTGCGCGAAGCTAGTGGAGAAGGAGGGTGGAGTTCAGGCGGTTGGGCGGTCGTTCCGTTATTCGGGTATGGCGGTGATCGGGCTGACGGCGGCCCGTCAACGCGGGCTGGGCGATGCCGGGCTGCCGCTCGAGGCGATCCGAGCGCGGCTGGTGGAGGGCGCGCTCGGGGACTGCGATTCACTTGACCTGGCGCTGGTGCTCTGGGCGGAGGCGCTCAACGAGGGCGAGAGCACCGGGGTGTTGCTGGCTAAGGTGGAGGAGGAGTACCGGCGGCTCGGGCGGTGGCACACCGGGATGAGCCTGAGCTGGACATTCGCCGGGGTGGAGCACGCGGCTCGGCTCAGCGGGGCGGTGGGGAGGGCGGCAGAACGCCTGGCCGGCGAGATGGCGCGCGGACTGCTTCGCTATCAGAACAATCGGACGGGCTTGTTCCGCAGCCGTCTGCTGCTGCTGACCCGCCATCCCGTGGCGGCGCTTGCAGAGAGGCGCGTGGCGACCTTCGCCAACCAGATCTACCCGATCTACGCGCTGTCGCTGTACGCCAGTCGCACGGGTGATCAGCGGGCGGCGGAGGCAATGCGCAGATGCGTCGCGGCGGTATGCGAGGCACAGGGCGAGAAGGGCCAGTGGTGGTGGATGGTGGACACGAAGACGGGGAGGTGGGTTGACCGGTACCCGGTGTACGCGGTGCACCAGGACGCGATGGCGCCCTTCGGGCTGGACGCGGCGCGGGCCTGGTGGCCTAGCAATGTGGGTGCGCACATCAGGAAGGGGCTGGACTGGCTGTTCGGGGACAATGAGCTGGGCGCATCACTGGTGGATGAGCAGAGGGGCGTGATCTGGCGGGCGATTCAGCGGAGCGACAGCGACTCCGACGGGGACTACGGCGTGCCGGCGGGGACGCTGTGGCGCCGTAGGATGACAGGGCTGGGGCTGGGGCTGCTGGGTGGTATTCGGCATAGGTCGGAGCAGCTTGTCATGTTGCGGGAGTGCCGGAGCTACCACCTGGGGTGGGTGCTGTTCGCGAGTGAGGCGCTGGAGCGGGCGGAGAGCGCGGGCGCTATTACCGTGGCGCGGCAGCCCGGGTGATGTGGATGCGGGAGATGCGATGGACTGGGTAGGCGCATTCTCCAGGTCAGCGGTCATCCCGCTGGTCATGGCCAAGAACAGGAGCCGGCAGCCCAGGTACGCGAGGGAATACCGGCGGACGCAGTTCTGGTCGGCCGGGCAACTCGCGGACTACCAGTTGGCGCGGCTGAGGCGGCTGGTGGCGCATGCACAGCATAGCTCTAGCTTCTACGAGCGGCACTTCCGAGACGCTGGACTGGGGGACGCAGCAGAGATTCGGTCCCTGCGCGATGTCGCGCTCCTGCCGGCACTCTCGAAAGCGGCGCTGCAGGAGTGTTGGGAGGACCTGCTGGTGCCCGACCCGGGAGGAACGCCCATGACGGAGCACCGCACATCCGGTTCCACGGGCGTGCCCCTGCGGGTACTGGTGAATGGGGACGGGATGCAGCACAAGGCTGCGCTCACCGAGCGGCATAACGGCTGGGCGGGGTACAGACCGGGCGATCGGGTGGCGATGGTGTGGGGCGACGTCCAGACACCTGCAACCCTACGGGGTAGACTGCGGGCCGCCCTGCTGGAACGCATGGAGGTGCTTGACTCCCAGAAGCTCGATGAGAGGCGGATGGCGCGGTTCACCGAGGCTGTCCGGAACCTGGGCATCCGCACTCTCATCGGCCAGGCGCAGGTGCTGTGCAGCTACGCGAGCTGGGTGCGCGACCGTGGGATCGAGGGCCTGCCGGTGCGTGCTGTCATCCCGACAGCGATGGTACTGCACGCGGGACAGAGGACACTGCTGGAGGAGGCGTTCGGAGCGGAGGTGTACGAACGGTACGGGAGCGAGGAAACGAGCATCATTGCCAGCGAGTGCCCAGCCCACCGGGGGATGCACATCGCTGCCGAGGGGCTGATCGTGGAGGTGTTGGCCGACGGGCAGGCAGCGGGCCCGGGCGAAGAGGGGGAGATCGTCATTACGGACCTGGTGAACCACGCAATGCCGCTGGTCCGGTACCGGATCGGCGATGCCGGGGTGATGGCGCGAGCAGCCTGTCCCTGCGGCCGCGGGCTGCCCATGTTCGAGCGGGTGAGCGGGCGCGTCGCCGACAACATCGTCACTCCAGACGGCCGAACCGTCTCCGGCATTGCGATCACGGACCACGTGGTGGAGGTAGTCGGAATCCGCCAGATGCAGATTGTGCAGGAATCGCTGAGCTCGCTGGTGTTTCGGATTGTGAGGGACGCGCACTTCGGGGCGGAAAGCGAGGCCACGCTGCGGCGCCATTGCGGGCGCATCTTCGGGGCGGAGATGCGCGTTCGGTGCGAGTTCGTTGACGAGATTCCGGTGGGGCCGCGGGGGAAATACAGGCTGTGCGTGTCGGAGCTCGGCCAGGCGACAGAGGCAGTCGCAGACCGGTCGCGGTGATAGGGGGGGCGCAGTGCCACGCGTGCTCTACCTAACGGAGACCACGGGCCATGGTGGTGCGGAAGTGGTCATGGTGCGGCTCATACGGGGCCTGCGCGCCACGGAGTTCGCACCTGTCCTCGGCTCGGTCGGCGAAGGATGGCTTGCCGAGGCCGCGCGCCCGGCGGGGGCAGAGGTGGTGTCGCTGGATCGGCGGAGCAGGTACGACGGCTGGGACCTGACGGCCGTACCTCGACTGGCGGCGTTGATCCGGCGCGAGCGCGCCGATCTCGTCCACAGTTTCCTCTTCCACATGGACGTCCTGGGGACAGCAGCAGCCCGTATCGCGCGAGTACCTGCGATAGCCAGCGTGCGTGGCGTGCACTACGACTTCGACACCTGGTACCGAAGATTGGCATGGATGGTTACTGCGAGGCTTGCCACCGCGATCACGGCCGTTTCCGAGGAGGCAGCGGACCTGTTGTCGCGTCACGCCCGGATACCGAGGACCCGCATCGCCGTCATCCCGAATGGGGTGGATACCGATGTCCTCTGCCCAGGGCCTCGTGCAGGCGTGCTCCGCGCGGTCGGGGTCCCCGATGGCGCCTTCGTCATCGGAACAGTCGGGCGGCTCGACCCGATCAAGGGACATGTCCACCTTCTCGGCGCCGCTGCAGAGGTGGTGACGAAACACCCGCGATGCCACTTCGTGTTCGTCGGCCAAGGGCCGGCCGGCGACGCGCTTGCAGAGCAGGCATCCGCGCTGGGGCTGAACGGGCATGTGCACTTCCTGGGGGCGCGCAACGACATTCCTCAGCTGCTGCGGGAGATGGACATCTTCGTGCTACCGTCGCTCTCGGAGGGGATGTCGAACGCGCTGTTGGAGGCGATGGCGACGGGGCTGCCGATCGTGGCGACGCGCGTGGGAGGGAGCACGGAGCTCGTCAAGGATGGGATCTCTGGCCTACTCGTGGACGCCGGTGACTCCGACGCTCTCGGCCACATGCTCGCTCTGTTGCTTGCCGATGCCGATCTCGGTCGAAGGCTCGGGCAGGCGGCACGGAGACGTGTCTCCCGTGATTTTAGCATTCAGGCTGTAACGCAGCGCCATCTCGCGCTCTATGCCCAACTGCTCCGGCCCGGCTCAGCGGCGCCGGAGTTGGCAGGCGACGGGCTCCTGCTACCGCCCGACACTGTCTCCGACCCCAGGTCTCCGGGGGGTGGGCCTTGCGGCGATTAGCCAAGCTGGCTCTGAACGCAGTTGGTCTCCTGCTCGCCTTGCCGAGCGCCGGCTGGGCCTGGCTTGGGGCGCGTCTGCTTGGCGAAGGTGCCTACAACACGTGCGCGTTTGCGTTGTCGCTACTCCCCGGCCTGCTTGGCGTCGTGGTGCGACGCGCGTTCTACTGTCTCATCCTCCCCCAGTGTGCCTGGGACTTGCACGTTGGCTTCGGTTCGGCTATCACCCATCCTACCACGACCGTTGGGCACCGCGTGTGGATCGGAGCCTACTCGTTGATCGGGCGCTGCACTCTCGGAGATGACGTCGTCGTGGGCTCTCGGGTCAGCGTCCTGTCGGGACGGTACCAGCACCGCTTCGACCGGCTCGACGTGCCCATCCGAGCGCAGTCTGGGGTGCTGGAGGAGGTAGCAGTCGGCGAAGACTCGTGGCTAGGCGAGGGGTGCATCATCATGGCAGAAGTGGGCCGTGGTTCAGTCGTTGGGGCAGGCGCCGTGGTGGTTCATACAACTGAGCCCCTCTCAGTGGTAGTCGGAAACCCTGCGCGGCTGGTCGCAACGCGAGGGCCGGGCCCCGAAGGCAGCGCACACCGGACCAGGTGACTGCGACGGGGGACACCAACAACGCGGCCGCGGACGTCTGCGGTCACGCGTCGTCTCGGAGCACGGTTCCGTGAAGCGACTCACGTGCTCCCAGCTTCAGCGATCGGCCATCCCTTGTATGGGCTGCGCCCCCCACAAACTGCAGGCAACTCGTGGCCACGGCCGCGCCCAGGTAGTAGTTCCATCTGAAGAAGTTGTGGCCCCCCAGGCCCTGGACCAGCAGGGCGGCGAACATGATCATGATCCCTAGGCAGACGCGGTCGAGCCAGAGCCGGTCGCGATCACTGAGTTCGGCGCTCGGCAGTAGTCGCCTAACCGACCGGCATGCCGCGAAGACGGAGATGACGAAGAGGCCGTAGGCCGCGAGCCCGATGAAACCCATCTCGCTGGCCACCTCAGCGTATACATTGTGCGGCTGCATCCAGATCCCGTCATACTGCTCAGCGCGGGCGACCATGAACTGGCCCAGCCCCACTCCTGTGAGGGGATGATCTGACATCATCCGGAAGGCTAGCTTGGTCCAGTCCCGGCGGGTCTGGTAGGTCGCCTCCTGCTGATAGGTCCGGAGCGTCTCGTAGCGATGCTTGAGGTCCGGCGGCAGTCCCACCCACAGCACAACAAGGGCGACCGCTAGCGCGAGAGTCGCGATCACTTTCCTCTTGCTGACCGCGACCAGGAGCATCACCACCACCGCCAGGCTCACGATGCCGGTGCGCGAGCCGGTGCGGAAGGCGATGAACAGGTCGAGACCTGCCATCCCCATGAGGAGCATCTTGGCGAAGGGGCTACTCTCGGCGGAGATGAGGAGAACGGTGAGCGGCAGGCCTGACACCATGGTGTTGGCGAGGGTGTTGGCATCACCTGCGGTGGCGGTTGCACCCACCGCGCGCATCACCCCGCCCTCCCCCTTGCCGACCCGGCCTATGGCGAATGTCCCCAGCACCGCGGTGGCTATCACGACCACCCAGACCGCCGCTCGCAGCCGTGTGAATGAGGTTGCGGCCTGGCGGATGATAACGTAGGCGAAGACCAGCTTGCCCAGCTCGTAGCAGGCGGTCGCCGACCCCGGCCTCGATACCGAGAGGGGAACTGACAGGCAGGCGGCGATACAGAGGGCGGCCAGCGGCTTGTCCGTTCCCAGCCAGCGCCATTTCTGCCAGTAGCCCCGGAACAGCCCAGGTAGGGCATAGACCGCGGCGCAGATCAGGGCGAAGACGAGTTGGAGGCGTAGCACCACCGGTGCCAGGCCTAGCTCCTCTGGGTGGACGATGGCAAGCAGCAGGTAGAAGACGACCCCGAAGAAGGGGAAGCGGAGAACCGCCAGCGCCAGCGCCAGCGCGGCGAAGGCTAAGGCCACGATCCGCCAGTCGGCCAACAGCACCGCGACGGCAAGCGAAAGCCCGGCCGCCATCCCCCCGACCAGTAGGGGCAGCGCGGGCGATGGGCGGGCGGCAGCGGGTTGGGCCGGGGCGGAGAGCATGGAGGTCCTTGCTGGTGCCGGTCTGACCGCGGGGACGCAAGAACCGTGCCAGGCGCCACGGGGCATCCAGAGGCGCCTGAGAAGGCGGCACGGATGTTGCTGCGTGACGTACGGTCGTTGGGGCTAGCCTGATGTGAGAAACGGGCCACAGTATGGCCTGCAGGAGCACCTGCTTGATCCCGCGAGAGCCGCTGTTCACCGTCCATGTCGAGGAGGAGGAAGGAGCCGAGGGCTTCGTGGTGGTTCACTCTGTCTGCTTCGGTTCCTCCTCGGGAGGGGTGAGAGCGGCGGCCGATGTGACTCCTGAGGAGGTGCAGCAACTCGCCCGGGTGATGACGTATAAGTACGCCTTCTGGGATCGACCGATGGGGGGTGCGAAGGCTGGCGTCAGGCTGCCGGACGGGTACGGCCGGGAGGAGCGCCTTGCCGTGTTCCGGAGACTGGGGAGGCAGCTGGCGCCCGTACTGCGGGCGAACCTGTTCCACCCGTGGCCTGACCTGAACTGCGGCCCGGACGAGATCGGGGCGCTGCGCTCCGGGGCTGGCCTGCCGGTGCGGGCCGTGCCGGACAGCTCCCACTACACCGCCTTGACCCTATTCGGCTCGCTCGCCGCAACGGCCGCGTTCCTGGGGCTCGAGCCACCGCAGTGTCGGGTGAGCATCGAAGGCCTGGGGCGGGTGGCGACGCAGTTGGCGCGCGAGGTGAGAGACTGGGGAGGGAAGCTGGTTGCCGCGTCGACAGCAGAAGGTGCCATAGCGGATCCCAATGGCCTGGATGTCGAAGCGGTAGGGCGAGCGCGGGAACGGTGGGGCGACGGGTTCGTGACGGAACCAGGCGAGTGGGAGCGACTGCCTCGCGAGGGGCTATTCGGCGTGCTGGCCGATATCCTGGTTCCCTGTGCCCGGGTGGGGTCCATTGACGCGGCGGTAGCGACTAGGCTGGAGCTGAGGGCGCTGGTTTCGGGCGCGAACGCGCCTTGCAGCGAAGAGGGGGAGGCGACCCTCGCCCGACGCGGCGTGCTGGTGCTGCCGGACTTCGTCTGCAACTCCGGCGGCATCGTGGGCACGCGGCTCGCGCAGCTTGGGGTGAAGCCGAGCACAGTGCGTGAGCTTCTGGTGGGGGAGCTAGGGGCGATGGTCGGGAGGATGCTCAGAGCAAGCGAGAAGGAGGATGTCTCAGCCACAGCGTTGGCGCGGCAGGTGGCAGAGGAGCGCTACGTGGCCAGAGCGGGTCAGGTTCACGCACCTTCGGGGATACGCGCCGCCATCGCACGGAGGCTGTCCCGACGAATCCCTCGGTCCTACCGCAGGCGGAGCGCGGTGGCCGAGTTCCTGCGGGTCGCTCAATCGCGGTTCGCTGGATAGCATCGCTGGCGGATTCAGGGCGGCCAGCTGGCAGGGCTAAGAGACGCCTCAGCCGACCTCAGACGGGCGCCCGCGCCGATGGCATGGAAGTTGCGGAGAGGTCCCGCGAATCCCTGTCTGGAGCGAAGCGCAGGGGTAGCGGCCGCGTGCCGGGAGCTTTGGTGGGAACAGTACTGATCGTCATCCTGTGGGTGGCAGCGCTAATGGGGGCTGCCGCCACCTGCTACCTCTGGGTGCTGGCAGTGGTGGGTTTCTGGCCCGCGAGGCGGTTGGCGCCGGCCAAGGAGTTGAGCAGGTGGCCGCGCTTTGTGGTCGTGGTCCCTGCCCAGAATGAGGAGCGCGATCTACCTGCCCTGCTCGACAGCCTCCGGCGGCTGGATTTCCCGCCGGAGCTGTTCGACGTGTGGGTGGTTGCGGACAACTGCACGGATCGCACGGCGAAGGCCGCCGTGAAAGGCGGCGCGCGGTGCCTGGGACGTGACGACCTCTCGCGCATCGGTAAGGGCTGGGCTCTGAGGTATGCGTTCGATGAGGTGCTGCAGTCGGAAGCCGATGCTGTTGTGGTGGTGGATGCAGACTCAACGGTTCGTTCCGACCTGCTGAAGGCGTTTGCTCCGAGGTTGGCCGCGGGCGCTCGCGCGCTACAGGCGTCCTATAGGCTACGGCCCGGCTCGTCACCCCAGTCGTTGCTGCTGGCCGCCGAGAACCTTCTGGAGGATCGGCTGTTCTACCAAGCCAGAAGTCGCCTCGGCCTCCCCGTGCTGCTGCGCGGGAACGGCATGTGCCTCGCAACATCATTGCTGCGCGAGCATCCCTGGAACTCGTTCTCGGTGACGGAAGACGCGGAGTACGCGGTGGGGCTCGTGTTGCAGGGCGAGTTCCCCGACCAGGTCGCGGACGCAGTGGTGATGACCAGGGCACCCGAGCAGCGGAGAGAGATGGTGGTGCAACGGACCCGTTGGGGAGCGGGGCACCTCCGGGCCGCGCTGCGCTGCGCGCCGCGGTTGCTGCTGAGCGGGCTGCGCAGGCTGGATCTGAGGACCTGTGACTTCGCCTTCGCTCTGTTCGTAACGAGCAAGACGGGGCTCGCGGCCTGGATCGGTGCGATCCTGTTGCTGTCGGGCCTAGTGCGGCCGTTGGTGGGGAACGGGCCCATGCTCGTGAGTGCGGCCGCGCTCTTGGGTCTGGCCGCGTACGGGGTGCTCGGACTCGTCTTATGCCGGCCGAAGCTCGGGGACCTGCTGAGAGCAGTGGCGGCCCTCCCAGAGGTGTTGGCGACTCGGTATGTGGTCCATTTCAGGTCTCTGCGGCTCTGGTCTTCGCTGGGATGGGTCAGAACGCCTCGGAGCCAATGCCAGGGGGAACGGTGACGAGCTTGGGCACGAGGCCATCGAGTGACAGGAGTGGATATGGCATCGGCAATGCTCTCATGCCGATCCTCCACGTGCGCAGTACGGCCTTCGTGGGCGGGCCGGAGCGGCAGATTCTTGGACAAGCGCGTGAGTTGCCGCGTCTCGGGTTCCGTCCCATCGTTGCATCCTTCTTGCAGGGCGAAGAAGGAGTGCAGTTCCTCGATGCGGCTGCCGTCGGGGGCATCGAGACGCACGCACTGCCCTGTCGGGGCCCATTCGACCTGTCGCCCGCGCGAGCGCTCGCGGAGGAGGTCGCCCGACACGGCATCGCCGTCATCTGCGCCCACGACCCGAAGGCAAGCGTGCTGGGGTACCTTGCGGCGAGGCGGGCCAGGGTGCCGTTTGTCGCCTGGGTCCGGGGCTGGACGGGGGAGACGTGGCGAGTGCGGTTGTATGAGGCGGTACATCGGATGGTATTGCGACGGGCGGATCTGGTCGTCGCGGTGTCGCAGTCGCTCGCCAACCGGTGCGAGAGAGTCGGTGTGAAGCGCGAGCGGCTGCGTGTCATCCCCAATGCGGTGGAGACAGATGGGCTGACTGGGGTGCCCCCCGTCGATCTGCGGGCGGAGCTGGGCGTGCCACCGGGCTGCCCGCTGGTGCTTAGTGTCGGACGGCTAAGCGCGGAGAAGGGGCATCGGTATCTAGTGGAGGCCGCCCATCTGGTGACCGCGGAGCGTCCTGACACTCACTTCGTGGTGCTGGGAGATGGCCGCGAACGCACTCGACTGGAGGGAAAGGCAAGGCGGCTGGGGCTCAATGGGCGGTTTGTCTTCCCGGGGTTCCGGGCGGACGCTCGCCAGCTCATGACCCAGGCCGATGTACTGGCACTGCCTTCGCTCACAGAGGGACTCCCGAATGTGGTCCTGGAGGCATTCGCGGTCGGTGTACCAGTGGTCGCTACAGCAGTGGGAGGGGTGCCCGAGCTCGTCCGTGACGGTGAGAACGGGTGGCTCGTGCCTCGGGCCGACGCCGCGGGTCTCGCATCGGCGCTGGCAGCGGCTCTCGCTGATCCGGGCGAGCGGGCCCGCCGGGGAGCGGCTGGGCAGGCGTTGGTTGCAGCGCACTATACCTTTGCCGCGCAGGCCGCCCAAACCGCGGACGCGTTCCGCCAGGTGCTCTCAAAGAGAGGCGAGGGAACGTGCAAGCAACACGCCCAGACCTGATCTCCATCTGTCTTCCTGTGCGCAACGAGGAGCGCTACCTGCGGGAGTGCCTGGACTCGCTGCTGGCGCAGGACTACCCGGCCGACGGCTATGAGATCGTGGTCGCCGATGGGCGCTCAGCGGACGCGACGCAGGTCATCCTGGGAGAGTACGCGAGCCGGGGACCGGTGCGTCTACGCATCGTGGACAACTCTGACGGGCGCGTGGCAGCCGGGCGTAACGCGGCGGTACGTGCGGCCCAGGGCGAGATCATCGTGTTCTCAGAGGGACACGCCTGGCTGCCGTCGAGCTTCCTCAGGGAGGTCGTTGCACTGCTCAAGCGGACCGGGGCGCTGTGCCTTGGGCGCCGAGTCGAGCAGTATATCCCAGGGGATACCGCGTTCCAGCGCGCGACTGGGATGGTTCGGGCGAGCCGGCTTGGCCGCAACCCGCACTCTCTTCGGTTCGGCGAGCGCCAAGAGGGCTGGGTGGACCCGACTACAGTCGCCACCGTGTACCGGAGAGAGGTGTTTGAGCGGTTCGGGCTGTTCGACGAGTCTTTCGCGACCAACGAAGATGTGGAGTTCAACTGGCGGCTGGCCCGCGCTGGGGTCAAGGCTTACCAGAGCCCAGCGCTGACCTACTACCTTCACCCGCGTGATACCTGGTGGGGACTGGTGCGCCAGATGCACCGGTATGGTCAGGGCAAGGCACAGCTCGTCCGCAAGCATCGGGACGCGATGCGCGTAGGGTATGCTCTGCCGAGCTTGGCGCTGGTGCTTGGCCTCGCGCTGGTGACCGCGAGCACATGGTATCGGCCTGCAGCATTTGCGCTGCTGGCCGGAGCGCTGGCAGCGAGTGTCACTCGTGGCGGCCATCCATCGCTGCGCGCGTTGGCTATCCGGTGCGGGATGGTGGCCGGGTTTGGGTGGGGGTTCGTGGGAGGGCTTGTACGCGCAAACCGGAGGCAAGGGATCGCCCCCTCTTTCTCACCCCGTACGGAGGATCAAGGACACCCGCACATAGTGCGTAGCGACGAGTGAACTGGCGACACAACCCTGAGTCCCGATCGTGCTGCGGACAACGTCTGCGGGCTGAACGTCGGCATCCGGGGCGCGGAAGGTATCAGGTAGACACATGGCAGACACTCCCAACAAGCAGCGATGGACGCCCCTGAAGATCTTCTGCTACCTTCTCTACCGACTCATTGCCAAGCATTTGCCCGATGACCTGGGTCCAGTCGGACGCGCCTGCCGTCGGCTGAGACGCCTCCTCACGCGGCCGTTGCTCAAGGAGTCGGAGGGGCTGTTCAGCGTCGGCCAGGGTGTTGACCTGGGCAACGGCTCTTGCGTGGTCATGAGGGACCACGCGAACCTGGGTCCGCGTTGCATGATCTCAGGGGAAGGCACACTGACGGTGGGAAGGCACGCGATGATGGGCGCGGGCTGCATGATTGTGCCCCAGAACCACAGGTACCTGGCTAGTGGATACGGCGGCTTCATGACAAAGGACGTCCTAATCGACGATCACGCGTGGCTGGGGCATCGGGTTATCCTACTGCCAGGAGTCCGTATCGGAAAGCATGCCATAGTCGGCGCCAGCGCGGTCGTACGTCAGGATGTGCCGGACTACGGAATCGCAGTCGGTGCTCCGGCGCGTGTGACCAAAGACCGAAGAGCCGCCTCCGCGAACGGCGCTTAGGGCCCAGCCAGCGATGATCCCCCTGAGTGCTCTCGGAGCTTCAGCCCAGGCCTATGGCCCGGCATTCGCGGTTCGGGCGACCACCTGTGCTCTCTTGGCGCATGCAGCACTGGCAATCGGCGGGTCCCATGGATACGGGGGATTTGAGTTGCGCCACGTAGGGCGAGCGGTGGCTCGCCCCGCCCAGCTCGAGACCCCCTGCCGGGAGTCGGTCAGGCGGATGGTCGGTCAGGCGGATGGGGAAGATGGCCCGTTAGCCGGGGTGAGCGCCATCTACGGCTCGAGGGCCAAGGGCGGACAGCGCACTCCCAGGCGAGCACGGCTTCGACCGGCGTGGTCTTCAAGCGCCTCGTCACGAAACTCTGGCCGGACTACGTCCTCCTGCGCTCTCTGGAGATGGACCAGAACCGACGCCCCCTCTCGGCGTAACGTCTTAGTCTCGTTCACCTCTCGGCTCCTCAGCCGTGTGACCACCTCCTCCTGGACGACCGGGTTCAGAGGTCTTCTTCCATCCGCCAACGGCGGATCACTGAGAGCAGGGACTTCCTATCTGGCGATGTCGGGAGTTCGCAGTCAGCGCTGGCAGTGCAAGAGCATCTTCTGAGGGCTGCAAAGAGCCCTTTTCAGCCGCGGGCGCGCTTCAGAACCAGCAACGCGATCTCGGGAGGGCAAAGCACCCGCAGAGGAGTGTTCACCTCTCCCAGACCTCGCGTGACGAAAAGCCTGCTCCCGCCCACGTCGAAGAGACCGGAAGCATAGCGGACTCCGTAACGGGAGTTGCTCGTGAGCGGCCCGACCAGCGGAAGCACAATCTGGCCGCCGTGTGTATGCCCGGCCAGGATCAGGTTCGCGCGTGCCGCCAGGGGCTGTGCCACAATGTCCGGGGTATGGGCAAGCAATATGACAAAGGCGTCGGTGGGCACACCCGAGAGTGCTCTCGGAAGATCCGACGAACCAGTGTACGGGTCATCAACGCCCACGATCCAGATGCCCCTTCCGTTGACTCCCACAGTCTCGCTGCGGTTGTTGAGCACGCGGAACCCATGCCGGGTCAGCTGAGTCGTCGCAAGTCTGGGGTCCAAGTAGTGCTCGTGGTTGCCCAAGACCGCGAAGCGCGCTCCGCTGGGTGCCATCTGGTCAATGAGATTCGCTGCCCTGTCGATCCCCGACTTCTCGCCAGACGCCAGATCCCCGGTGAAGGCGACCATATCCGCCTGGACTTGGCCGAGCGGCCGGAGCCGGGCCCTAACCTCGGCCTCGTCAGTCCAGGGCCCCACGTGGGTGTCGCTCAGGAGAAGGATGCGAAACCCCTCCAGCTCCGCGGGCAGCCCCGGCACCTCCACCGAAGCCAGAGTCACCTGCGCTGGCTTGCCTGATCTCGAAGTTCTGATCCCGGGAGCGGTGAGGCCGACGAATGTCACAACTAGCAGGGCACCTCCTGCCCAGAGACCTGCTCGGCCGGTCGCAACGTGAACTGCGAGACCCCACGTCACCCATGCCAGGACCGCCGCAGACACGAGGTGCACTAGGAGTGCGTCGCCCCCTTGCTCCGGAAGGTCGACGTGCCGGAACGCCGCGGCGATCGCGGCCAGCAGACAGAAGATGACAGCGTCCCCTGCCAGTACGAAGCCAACCGTCCTGGACACATGACACGATGGTCGGCAGAACGTCGTGATCGCGGCAACGACCAGGAACTGCCCCACCGCGGCGAACAGCAGGCCGGGCCACGTGATGCCTAGCGCCAAGAGTGCAGCGCTCCTGCCATCAGACAAGCGACCCTCGCGTCCACGTGCGGCTATCCTCTGGCTGCCATCGATTGGGTTTCGGTACCTGTTTCCACTCCCGGAGGGCATGACCCTGCGGCGAAGCTCGCTCGGCGCCCGTCCTCGGGCCGCCCTACCCGCGTGGTCATCGCTGAGCGCGTTCAGATGCCCGGGCAGCTACGGTGTCAACACCGATTCTGGGATCCCCATTCTCGCCGACGCAAAGCCCCCACTCAATCAGTTAGCTGTCGGCCTGAGCCAGTGCTCGTCATGCGCCACTGGGTCGGTAGGAGGTCTTCTGTTCCATTCTGTTGACAGCAGAGCAGTGCCCGACATCAGGACCAAAGGGGGTGCCGACTTGCCCGGGACAGGGCGAAGCTGCACACCGCAATAGGACTTGCGGGCCGGGGCACGGGATGGTACGAAACCTGCCCCGCCCAGACCGCGGCCCCCTGCCAGGGGTCGGCTAGGCGAGGCAGGCAATCTGTCTGGCCCAAAAACACTAGCACCGTCTGCCGCCCTGGCAGGGCGTCGCGGCAGACGGTGCCGTTATGGTCGGGTTGTTCCACAGTCTCGCGCCCATCCCAAGACGAATTGATGGGCGGCGCGGCCGTCTCCGAACACAGCGGGGTGCCCGCAGTGCATGAGCCGAAACGAGGGAGTCTGCGGAGCGGTCACCTACCTCAGGATGTCGGCCAGCTTCTGGACCGCCGCCATCTTCGTCCGCATGTCCGAGTGAAGGTACTTGGCCGTCGTCTGAAGGCTGGAGTGCCCGAGGAGTTCCTGCACCGTCCTGACGTCCACGCCTCGGCGGATGAGTTGCGTGGCAAATGTGTGACGGAACCTGTGCGGTGAGATGCCCCTGCCTTGGAGTTCGGCCTTGCGGATGACGGAGCGGATCATCCTGGCGATGGTGCGATGGTGGATAGGATGACCGCCGCGAGCACTGACGAAGAGCCACCGACTCTCGGTCGGCACACGGTGGGCCAGGTACTCGCGGAGCGCGTCGACCGCCTCATCGGCCAGCGGCGCAACGCGTTCCTTGTTCCCTCTGCCTCGGATCAGCAGCAGGCGCTTGTCGAGATCGAGGTCGCCCAGCGTGATTGCCGCGGCTTCGGATCTGCGGATCCCCGTCATCAGGAGCAGCACGACCAGGGCTTTCGTCCACGGGCGGTCGGCCGCCGCAACGAGCTTCCGCGATGCCTCTTCTGATAGGCCGATGGGCACCGGCCGGTTGAGCTTGGGCAGGGGCAGCTGCCGGGCGCGGTTGGCTTCGACATGTCCGAGGTCCCGGAGCAAACTGAAGAACGAGGACAGCACGGCGTACCGTCTGCGCACGGCCATCGGGCCGGTCGTCATGCTCATCCCGAACTGGATCAGCATCTCGCGTGTGATCCTCCCGGGCGCCGGCAGCGAATCGCAACGGCCTTCCAGGAACCTGCGGAATGCCATGAGGTCTGACCGGTAGGCAAGAACAGTCCCCGGTGACAAGCGACGGTAAGCCGACACATAGCTGAGGAACTGGTCCGCCGCCTGGTCGTAGGAGATCTCCGGCCTGCCGTCTGGGTGGGCTTCTCTATTCCCCGGCTGGCTCATCTGGGCAACCCCTGGACGGAGTCTGGTATGACGTACATCGCTCCAACGCGCCAGGAAGTCCAGTCCTTTGCTGGGCGACTTTGGGCAGTGGCACTGTACCGCGGACCCCGGGGCTAGCAGCCAGTGGTCGAGGCCGCCGCGGACTCTGGAATGCGGGTGGCTGAGTCCCCAAGGGGTCCAGGCGCGAGTCCCAGATTCGCCGAACCGGACATGGGCGGACGCCGAACATCTCCAAGTCCCTGAGACCGGGTGCGTAGGTCCGGTGCCTGGCAAGCCGCGGTCCTGGACTACGAACTGCCGGTCAGTGGTGAAGGAATGGCCTCAGTCCCGACTCTACCTTGTAGCGGGAAGCGGGCTTGGCAGTCTGCGACCGTGGTGCTGTACCGGGTGCCGGATCAACCCCCGAGCCGGAAACGATAGGCAGGAACAGCGCCCCCTCGCCCGGGCTATGATAGCACGCCAGGAGGCTGGCTGGACGCGGGCGGCAGTCTGCTCAGCCGTGCGTGGCCGGCCCCACCGACGGCACCGCCTGTCTTGCCGGCCCTGCCACGATCAGGCCCTCCCCCACCTCCACCTCTCCCGCCCCGGCCACCGCCTCCCACCGCTCCACGTCCACCGGCTTGCCCAGCGGCTCGTAGTAGTGCTGTGCCAGTGCCGCCGCCACCCGCTCCCGCGTTTCCTCGCCCTCGCGGGCGAGGATGAGCACGCAACCCCCGCCGCCGGCGCCCATTAGACCGGCCCCGAGTACGTCGGGGAGCGGCGAGACGATGTCCACGATGCGGTCGAGTTCTGGGATGCTCGCTCCGTAGTAGCCTGACTGCCGCCGCAGTTGGATGGCATCGAGCTCCTCACCGGAGGCGCCGTTGAGGGAGGCCGCGAGCAGTTCCTGGACGCGGGCGTCGGCGACGCTCTCGCGGTTGGCTGAGAACAGCGCGTGCCGCTGCTGATGGATGCTGAAACGGCTGACCCGATCACCGTCATGGGTGATGTTCATGAGCCGCCCGAACTCGACCATGCGGTCGTCATCGCTACAAGCACAGAGGTCGTGCATTGCGAGGCCGCGGTCGACGCGACCGAGGCCGTATATGGCGGCGCCGCGGATGGGTGCGTGGGCCGGCAGCTGGTCGCAGTCGGCGGTGCCGAAGCAGGCGAGGGCGCTCGGCTCGTAGCTCTCCGGGTAGCGCACCATGAGCTCGCGGGGGGAGACGGTCTCGGGGACGACAAGCAGCAGCTGGTAGATCGTGGCCAGCGAGAACCGCTCGACGTTCACGTCGGCCAGGAAGCGAATCCCATCGGCGTCTATGGAGAGCCCCAGATCCCGCCTGCGCCTCGCCACCGCCTCTCTGAGGTAGAGCAGTGCGAACCGGTAGGCGAAGATGCCGGCGTTGAAGAGCCGCCTCTCTTCCTTGTTCTTGATCGCCTTGTGGCTGGAGTTGGCGATGAGGATCTGGTAGCCAGGCGGGAGGCGCATCGGTCGGGTCTCGCGCACCGTGACCGGTGGCACGAACCGGATGGCAGCAAGTCCGTCCGAGGCGCCCAACAACATCGCCGCATGGTCGCCGGCGCCGCCGCGCGTGCCGACGTACCATTCGGCCTCCCCGCAGAGCGACGCCATCTGTGATCGCTCCAGGCCTAGACCCCAGACCCGGTCGAATGCCAGCGCCGCTACCACGACCAGAGCCGAGGATGAGCTCTGCCCGACACCGACGGGGATGTCCCCGGAGATGACCAGATCGGCCCCCGTAGGCGGCGCCGCAGCCTCCATCATCAGCCTGAGCGCCGCGGCCTTGACGAAGTTGATGCTGCCAGTGCGCCCATGCTCGCGCTCCTTCGGATCGGCCAAGGCCTCCCGGCGCCGCGCCACCTCCTGGTCCTCGATGTAGTCGACCCAGCCCCGCCGCCACGCCGCCGATGCCACGGCGATCTCGCGGTGTAGGCTGAATGACATCGGGTTCGTGTGCGAAGGGTCGAGGTTGGTGAGCGTCACGACATCATCGGGTCTGGCCCCAGCCACGCAGATGATCTCACGACGGTGGGTACCATAGGGAACCCAGGCACCCTGGTGCTCGCAGTGGGGGTTGAGCGAGATCCGCGCCGGGGCTCGCAGTAGGTGTACCTCGCGGTCGCCCCAGCACGCGTGAAAACGGCGCAGCACGCACACCCAGGCATGGCGTCGCTCGTCCAGACCGCCCGGTACGCGGGGACCGTAGCTTCGGGAGAGCGCCGCGCGTGCCTCGGAGCCGCCGCCCCCCAGCAGCCTGAGCAGGCTAGAGCAGCGCATCCCCTACCTCAGCATCCGCGGCATCGGCGCCGGCCCAGCGCGGCGTGGACTCCTCCGCGGGTTGCACCCTCCCGCAGGCCTGCCGCGCCGCGCGCAGCAGGTCGGGCGTATCTATGCCGATGCCCTCCCACTCCACGGAGGCGCTGATCGCGCGCACCAGCAAGCGCTGCTCGCGCAGAATCGCCACTAGGTCGGTGACGAAGTACTCGCCCTTCTCTGAGTGCCATTCGAGCTTCGGCAAGTGCTCCCTCAGCACACACTCCGGCCACACGTAAGCCGAGAGGTTCACAGCGCGTACCGCGAGCAACTGCTCGCGAGTGTACTCGTGTAGTTCGCCCAGTGATGACTCGAAGGTCAGCTTCTGTCCGTCGAGGGTGTCAATCGTAGGTCGTTCGATGATCGCGAGCACTTCCGCCTCTAGCCTGCCGCGATAGGCCTGAACCACGCGGCCCTGCCGGCTCTGCATGGTATTGCCCTGGATGCTCCCGATCAGGAATGCCATCGCTGCACCGCTTGCTTCCCGGTCTGCCCTGATGCGCCGAAGGCTCCGCGCGGTCAACAACGGCTGGTCCCCACAGACGAAGAACACTTCGCGGTCGGGCCTGTCCTCGAGGTGAGCCAGCGCAACGGCAAGGGCATGCCCGGTGCCGAGTTGCTGCTCCTGGGTTACGTACTCCCGACCTCGTACCTCGCCCAGCACCGCGCGTACGTGAGCGCCCCGGT
>Ga0315289_10002519_pt1 | contig 28026 bp, 42 predicted proteins | sample YL17G11_40_MG_FD_203452 | JGI IMG/M metagenome (GOLD analysis project Ga0315289, IMG submission 203452) | Sediment microbial communities from Yellowstone Lake, YNP, Wyoming, USA - YL17G11_40 | ecosystem: Environmental > Aquatic > Freshwater > Lake > Sediment | place: USA: Wyoming | collected... | reverse complement strand
CAATCTAAAATATATTTGTCACATGCTGGAATGTTAACAATCCCAAAATCATTAATAAAAGAAATAACATTAGTTCCTTCGGTTAAAGAGAGACCTGATGCGAACACATTTGTAATGATAGGGGATGATTTAGGTATTGTTTTAAAATATGAATTATATGAAGATACAATTTGTTATGTACCTGCTTTTGATAGTATTATGAAGGTTGATGATTTAAAAGTTTTAGATATAGCTGACGAGCTTGTCAGGACTTCGGGAGAAAGATTCAAAAAATCTGCAATAAGTCAAAAATTTGTTGTTGATCAAGCATATGAAGTTTTAAAAGATTTCGTTTCTAATGTTGTAGAACCTTCGTTAGTTCTTTTTGAAGAAGAAAATGAGGAAATGATAAATTGGGACATTGTAGAAGATTCCAAAGTAAAGTTAGAAGAAATAGCTATAGATTCTATTTTAGATGAGATAAGAAAAGATTCAAAAAATCCAAAAACATTCAAAGAAGCCTTTGATATAGTTAAATCTCAGAATGGAACTGCAATGTTCTTAGAGGAACTTTCAAAAGCTTTTAAAAATCAATTAACAACTTTGATTAGCAGCTATGAAAATTTTAATTTGGAAATAAATACTTTGGCTAGAACATATCAAGAAACTGCTATTAGAGCAATAGATGAATTAAATTGGAACAGTCTGTTATTAAATTATAAAGATGATATAAGGTCAAAAATAGAACCTTTAATAGTAAAAAGAAGAAAATCTAAATAATTCTTATTTTATCTTTTCCTTTATTCAAAATACACTTTCCATGTTGTAAATATTCTTTAATCCATTTATTTTGTACAGGATAATCATAAATTTCTTCTACATATTTAGATAAATCTTTTTGTGGAATGCTGTAATCATCTTTGAATAAATTTCTTATATCTTTTATTTTATATCTTCTATATATATTATGTTCCAAAATTCCTATGATAGCTGTGTTTTTATTTAGTTTTTCATACATTATTATATAAGGTTTATACATAGAATCTTTAGGAACATTGTCTCCTATAATTCTTTGTTCGTCAATGTGTTTAAACAATTCTTCTTTGTTCCAAGGTTCTACAGAAAATTCATAATTATTTGTTTCACTTTCTTCTGGAGCAGCAGTAACTTTATATTTCATGTTTGGATCTATGAGTTCAATTCGAGTATTTAATCCAAAAACTGGTTTGAATCCTTTGGGCAATTCCATCCATTTTAATGTTTTCAATGAAGTTATTAATTTATAATAAATATCTTTGTGAATACTTATCATAACCTGTCTTGGAGTTATCCTATAGCTCTGTATTTCTTTTATTGTGCTCATAATAGCAATGTATAACAATTATTTGGAAAAGTCAACTTAAATTTCATAAAAATATTGACATTTTTATAAAAAATGAGAATTTTAACAAAAGGAGACTAAAAATGGAAAAGAAATCGTGTGAAAGATTAGAAAAAACTATGGGAAAGAAGAATCCTCAGAAAGAAATTAAGCAAACTAATTTGACTCTTAAACTTAATATGCCTAAAGGGTCTAATAAGTATCCACTTAGACAGGAAAGAAAAAAATAATGAATTTTCGTGGTATACATAGTATTGAGGAACTTCTTAAGAAAGCGGCTATAAACAGAGAACTTATTATAGATGAAATAAAGAAAGTTTTAGTAGACTTTAAAACAATTGTTGTTGATATAAATTTACATTTATTAAATAGTCAACTGCCCCCAAGAATGAATTGGGAAATAGAAGACTTGGTAAAAGAAAAGTTACTAAAAATTGTCATAGATTCTGTAAAAGATGAAATTAATAAAAATCCAGAGTTAAGTTTTGAAGATATAATAGAATTGGTATCTTCCCAAGAAGGAACTGATATGTTTTTATCAGTTCTTGGAAATTCTTTTCAGCATCAATTAACATCTTTAATAAGCACTTATCCTCAGTTTAAGAAGCAACTAAATGATTTAGGAAAAGCTTATAAGGATTACACTATTAAACTTAAATATGATCTAAAATGGGATACTATTATTAATCAAAATATAGAGAGAATAGCAGAAAAAGTTTAATAAAATAAAGTTAAATTTTATCTATTATTATAGACTTAGAATGTTTTAAGTAATCTTGTATCCATTTATTTTTTATAGGTTCATCAAATATTTCTTCTACATACATATCAAAATCTTCTTTCTCAACATCTCCAAAATATTCTATAAAATTTTTTATATCATTTATTTTATATCTGTGATATTCTTTTTTTTTGAGTATTCCTATAATAGCTGTATTTTCATTAATATCTTCATACATTATTGTGTGAGGTATATATAAAGAATCTTCTGAAACAGAATTTTGATTTTTTATCTTTAAATCAATATGGTCAAACAATTCTTCTTTGTTCCAAGGTTCTACAAAAAACTCATAATGAACTTTATCTTCTATTCTTTTAGAAGATTTAATTCTATATTTCATTTCTGGATCAATTAATTCAATTCTCAAAGTCATCCCAAAAGTAGGATTAAAATTTTCAGGTAAATTAAAATAGTTCAAACTTCTTAATGCATTGTCTAACTGATAATTAGTATCCTCATACATACTTCTTTGAATCTGTTCTATGTCTTCATTAGTTCTCATAACATATCTCCATATAATAGCAATGTATAACATTTGATAGGAAAAGTCAACTAAAATTTCAAAAAAATATCGATTTTTATAAAATTTTTTCTTGACAAATTCAAACATAAAAAACACATTGTTTCCATTAGCTTTATGCTAAGTTGAAAAGTTATTGATTGGGTTCTCACTACCCAGATGAGAAGAAGGTAAATATGTTAAAAGAAGAGTTTGATCTCCTCGGTCAATTTGAAGAAGATTTTAAGAAGTATAACGAAGATAATCCCTACCAAACCCTAAAAACCCAAAAAATAGCATTTAATGCTGACGAAGTTCAATTAGAAAACATTACTGATCTCATGGACATTATCCATGAAATTAATGAAATTTCTAAGAAACTATTTGTTTTTGGCGTTTTATATGAAAATCAAAGTTCTGTTCTTCAGAAATTAGAAGATGAATTTGATATTTGGCTGGCAGAAAAAACATCCAACCTAGATGCAAAAACTTATAAATCTGATAAAGCCAGAGAAAGATATGCAATGGTTACTTTCAAACCTGAATTCGAAATCTTTAGAACAGATATACGGCAAGAACGATATAAGCTTGGTTTACTAAAACGTGTTATCAGTAGCCTTGAGAGTTACTCTTATAAGTTGCATTCTATAAAAGAATATAACATGGCGTCTCACACTAGATAGAATAGTTTTGGCCTAAAAATAAGCCGATAACTAAATAAAAGAAAAGGAGAAAATTATGTCAGCAATGGATGAATTAATCACCTCTAAATTTAGTGATTTTGAGGGTGAAGGAGAAGGTGGATTTCCTATGGAAATCAAAGTTCCATCAGGAACTTCTGCTGTTATTAGAGTTGTAGATGGAACAGATTCTTTTGCTTGGTACAACATATCTTGGTGGATGTGTGATGATGATAATATCAGACCATTTATTGTAGAAAACAAAATTGGCAAAAGTTTATTATCATCAATTCTAGGAAATAAGGATGATTACTATCGAGGTGGTTATTTAGAAAGTAAAAAAGGTCAGTTTGGAAAGATTTATATTCATCAACAAAAAGATCCTGATCTTTTTAAGAAAGTAGATGAATACTGGAATCCATCTTTTTCAGGAAATGCAACAGCCAGACCAAAAATGGAAATTGTTTATAATGCTATTCATAGAAACATGGAAACATTGGAAGACAAACAAGTAAATTGGTGTTTTGTTAATAATCATACAAAACTCCTTAAGATGGGCCAAAAAGCATTTAAAACTCTGAAGACAGTAAAAGACAATGATGGAGATTTGTCTGATTATGATGTAAATTGGAGCAAAGTAGGAACTGGTATAGATACTCAATATAATATCATGAAAGCCGGTCCAAAAGTTGCTGGTGTGTTTGTAGGTCCTATTACAGAAAAAGAACAAGCTTATGAAAGATATGATCTCTCTTACATATCACGTCTTTCCAGTGCATACAGAATCCTTAAATATCTTCCCATTGCAATAAAAAGAATAGATACTGTTATGGGAACAGACTATATAGGAAAATTAGAAGCACAACTCAAAATGGAAAATGAAGAATATGGTGCTACAAAAGAGGCAACTGTAACAACTCCAACAACTACTATAGAACAGCCTCCACAAAGTTCTATGGGAACACGGAATCCATTTGATGATTCTAAAATTCCTGTTCAACCACAATTAGCCACTAAAAAGGCAACCTGTGACATTTGTAAAAATGAAATTGATGTTGATGCAAAAGTATGCCCATTCTGTGGTGCTAAATACGCTGCATGAGTTTATTCTTAGGTATTGATGCTAGTCTTGGATCGACCGGAATAAGCTTAATAGATGATGATTATAAAGTAGTAGAACTTGATATACTCTCCACTCCTACCAAAGGGGTGGAGAGATTATATCACTTAGAAATTAAATTCCTATCAATCCTTGACAAGTATAAAAAACAAATAAGTCTCGCAACTATAGAAGGTGGTGCCTACAGAGAAGAAGGAAGAATCTATGATCTAGGCATGTGGGCAGGTATCATCCAATTAAATTTATTCAAGGCAGGAATTGATTGTATTACAGTAGCTCCACTTCAATTAAAAAAGTATGTTACAGGCATAGGTAAAAATAAGGGTAAACAGATTATCATGCTTGATATCTTCAAACATTGGAAAGAAGAAATTAGAGATGATAATAAAGCAGATGCCTATGTTCTTTCTAGAATAGCACATGATTACTATCTTAAATTTAGAAAGAATAAGAAATTAGTTTTTGAAAAGTATCAAGAGGAAGTTCTAAAGAAGCTCTATAAAGAAAATGATGACTTTAAATTGATAATGTGAATGTTTCCTATTACTGATGATAACTATTTTAAATATAAAGAAGTAGTTCCTTTTTTAGATATATTAGTAATTAGAAGAACTATTCAATTATCAAGGATTTATAATAAAACTGAAGAAGAACAAATTGAACTATATTACTCTATAAATTCCTTAATAGATTCTTATAACAAAGGCATAAGAATAAGTAGAGATGCTTTGTATTTAATATTTTATCCATTGATTAGAAAAACTATTTTTGATTTAACATATAAATTGGTAAAGAAAGGGAAGATTCCTCTTAGTATTTGTCAAGATTTGTTACAAGAGAGTTTTATAATGTTTAATGACTTATTGGATAATTATAATAAAAGTACTTTTTTTCCCTATTACATAAAAAAATTTATTAAGTTTTCTGTTGATAGGTATTTAAAAAGATATATAAATTATTCAAAAAGAATTCTTGTTAGTATTGCTATTAACAGTCAAGCTTTAGATAAAAGACAAAATACAGAAAGACAGGCTTTATTTAATTTATTTTATAATGATTATATTAAATTTATAAATATTTTAAAAACTAAAAAATATAGAAGGTCTGGTTCATGGAGTATTGTATGTGACGAGTATTTTGTAAACTATAAAACAATACTACAAATTGCTAATGAATTGGGTTTAACGTATCATTCTATATATCAAATTGTATCAAGAATTCAAGATGAATTATATCAATTAATAAATGATAGTAAATATACCAATTTCAATATAAAAGTAGAAAAAAGGTTCAAGTATGACCGTAGAGGTAGAATGATGCCTTCACAATTCAAATTGGATAAAATATGATTAAGTATAATCCAAATAATTCCTTCTGTAAAAAGTGTGGCTTATATCTTAAGGTTCAGAGTCCCTGTACTCAAGGAAGGGGAAACCTTAATTCAAAGATACTTATTGCAGGGGAATCAAACGGGCAACAAGAAGATTTGGCTGGTCAACCCTTCGTAGGCAAGTCCGGACAAATGTTAAATCACTACATAGAAAAATTAAATTTGGATTGTTTTATCTGTAATGTAGTCTCGTGCCGCTCGGTAAAGATAGATTCAACAGGAAAAGCTACTAACAAAACTCCCACTCCTAAAGAAATAGAATGTTGTAGAGCACATACAATGGATTTGATTCTGGAAATGAAGCCTAAAGTCATTGTAACAGTAGGAAAAGTGGCTCTTAATCAATTAATAAAATTAAATCTTAATGCAGAAGTAGCAAGAGGAAAAGAATTTTATTTTCCAGAGATAGATGCAACTATACTACATACATATCATCCAGCATATATACTAAGAACTCGTGATGACTTGTTACTACATCAATTTGAAAGAGATTTAAAGTTAGCTCAACAAATAGTAGCGAGACCACCTAAAATAAAAATAAATACTGCACCAATATCTCTACAAGATCCTATAGATATTAAAAAGTATCTTATAAATCTAGGGGAATCTCCCTCATTTGCTTTTGACTTGGAAACCACAGGACTCAGTTTTAGAGAAGATAGAATTACAGACATTTCATTTTGTAATGAACTCGGTAAAGGTGTTCATATGAAATGGAGCAATCTACTTGAACAGGAGAAATTGTTTAGAGATGTTTTAATGTCAGATAATGAAAAAGTAGCAATGAATCTTTCCTTTGATTATAAATTTCTGAAACAATCTGGATTTGAGTTTAAAGGAACTTTTTTTGATATAATGTTGGCATATCATACATTAACAATGGCATTTGAAGGAGGAAAAGCGAGAGAATTATACTCTCTTGATGCAATGTCCTTTTTCCATACATCTGAAGGTGGATATAAAAACATATTAGAAGGTTTTGGAGGTATTGCAGGATTTCAGGAATCAAGAACAAAAGAGGTTCAAGGACAATTATTTAATCCAGATGATTATAAAGCTGTTGGCCTCTCCTTTGAAAAGGAAGTTGAGGAAAGATTACAATATTGTTCAGAGTATATTAAGGATATCAAAAAAAAGAGGATAGGGGAATTAAAAATAAAAGAATTAGCTTATTATTCTGCAATGGACTCAGATGTTACATATCGAATTTATAAATATTTAAAATACAAAATGGACACTGAATACAAATTTCCATTTTATGAAATAGTCATGCCACTTTGTTTAGCTCTTTCTCACATGTCTATGACTGGAGTTAAACTTGATTTTGAGTATATGAGCAAAGTTGCAAAACAGAATAGAGAAGAAATATTAAAAATTGATGAGAAATTCTTTAATAAGATAGGATATAAAATTAATATAGATTCTTCTAAAGATTTGAGGGAGTTAATTTATGGGAAATTGGGAATATTACCTGATCCTAATTTTTTAACAAAAGGCGGGAAAGGAGGGAACAAGCAACCATCTACAGATGAAAAAGCAATAAAACATTTTGCTTCTAAAAAACCAGTTCTGAAACATATTATAGAACACAGATCACTCATGAAAGAAAATTCCACTTATTTGGAAGGATTTAAGAAACAAGCAGACCAGCAGACGCATAGAATACATCCAGATTTTCTTCAGTTAACAGCTACAGGAAGAAGTAGTTCTCCTCTTCATACAGTTCCAAAAGATAATAAGATTAGAAATATGGTTATAGCTGAAAAGGGATGTAAGCTTATCTTGATTGACTTATCCCAAATCGAGTTAAGAATGCTTGCTCAATTATCTAATGATCAAAATATGATTAAGGCTTTCAATTCAGGTCATGATTTCCATGCATATACAGCTTGCACAATGTTTGGAATTGATCTTAAAAGTTTTGATAAAAAAAATCCTGATCATAATAAGAAGAGGGGGGAGGCAAAAATTATCAACTTCGGAATAATATACGGCCTTGTTGCATCATCTCTAGCAAGAGATTTAAAAATATCAGAACAAGAAGCTATGGATTTTATGAAGAAATTCTTTAGTTCTTATCCAAGAATATTACCGTGGATAAATGAAACTAAAACATTTGCAGTTCAGCATGGATATATTGAAACTCTATTTGAAAGACGTAGATACTTAGAAAATGTATGGAGTACTAATATTGTATTAAAAGATGCTGCATTACGACAAGCTACAAACACTATAATTCAGAGTTCGTCTAACGATATATCATCTATGGCTATTATTAAAATGGATAGATGGTTAATAGAAAATAATAAAAAATCAAGACTAATAGGAACTGTTCATGATAGCATATTAATGGAATCTCCAGAAGAAGAAATATCTGAAGTTACTCCTAAGCTTGTAGAATTCATGACAAAAGATGTACCTAAAATGACAATAGAACTAAAAGCAGACGTATCAATTCTTGACAAATGGATAAAAGATTAATTTTAAGGAGAAGTATTATGGAATTACCAATTGCTGTTCAAGAGTATAATAAAGCTAAAAAGAAAACAAAAATAACCACACTTGATAGGGCTAAAGCAGCTCAAATCAAAAGATTCTTTAGTGGTTCTTTTCTCATTGATGATATTACTGGAGGAGGATATGCTTATCGAAGAATACAATTATTATTTGGAGGCAGGTCGGCTAGTAAGAGTGCTGAACTCTATCAAATGATTGCATTTAATCAAAGATTGTGCCGAAATTGTTTTGGTATCCTTCCTCAATATTATGAAGCACCTGAAAAAGATAGATGGACTTCTGTTTTAGCAGATATTCTTATAATACCACCTTGTAAATGTTCTAATTCAGATTCTAAAAAGATATTATTCCTGGATTATGAGAGAGCATTAGGAATAGAAACTCCCAAGACGGGGATAATTAGAAAAATAACTAATAAAGAAACTGGTGAAGAAATAGATGAACTTGATTATAATACTAATATGACAATATTAGATGAGTTTCGGTCAAAGAAGGAATTAACTGAAAAACAAAAAGAGAAAGTAGATAAACTTGAGAAGTATTTTGAATCTCTTAATATTGTAGAGACTAAAGTAGAACAAATGAGTGAGAAAGACTATCTTATCAACTGTGGAGTTATCTATAATGAATTAATGATGGCTGACCCTTCAGATACAGAAGAAGGTATTGAAATTGCTATTGATATGACACGGAGCATGTCTGTGGATGCCATAATTTGGGATTCTCTTCAGTCAGCTATTCCCCGTTATGTGAAAGACCGATCTCCTGGTGATAATACTATGGGTGTTGAAGCCAAGCAGAATGGGTTGCTTATGAGGCATATTTGTTCCGCATTTGCAGCAGAGGATTTGGAAGATGAGAAACAGGCATATAAACCAGCTTTATTTATAATCAGCCAAGTGAGAGCCAACATGACCGGCTTTCATGCTGGTCCAGATACATATTCTGGAGGAAATGCTATACATCATCATATATCATTAGCTCTGGAATTTAAAAGACAATGCTTTCTAAAAGAAAATGGAGAAGATGCCAAGTTTGATGAGGATTTCTATGGGCAGAGAGTTAGACTTAGAGCAGATAAAAACAAACTCTCTGCTCCTGGAGATATGTATGAATATAATTATTATTTTAGGATGGGAGAAAAGTTTCCGATTGGAATTGATGCAATATCGGAAATTTTGGTTTTGGGAATTCGCTATCATTTAGTAAATCAAACAGGACCGTGGTATCAAGTCAGAGGAGAAAAATTTCAAGGAAAAGCTTCCTTAACAGATTTTTTTAGAGATAAACCGAAGTTTGTAGGGCAGTTATATCAAGATATAAAAAATAAAAGAGGATTTTGAAGTCAACTACCCCTCCCTAAAGGGAGGGGTAAACTGGATGTATGAAAAAGAACAAAGCATATAAATATAGATTGTACCCAAACAAAGAACAAACTGTTCTTATAGAAAAAACTATAGGCTGTACAAGATTCATCTATAATAAAATGCTGTCAGATAAAATAAATCATTACAAAGATACAAAACTAATGCTGAAAAATTATCCTTCTCAATATAAAAATGAATTTGAATTTCTTAAAGAAATTGATTCACTGGCATTAGCTAATGCTCAATTAAATCTAAATTCAGCTTATACAAACTTTTTCACAAAAGCTAAAAAACAAAAACCAACATTAAGAAAAAGTATTAAGAAAAAATTAAAAGAAGGAACATTAACAAGAGAAATAAGAATTACAGATTTGGAAAATCATCCTCAATTCAAGTCTAAGAAATATTCTTCTTGGAGTTACACAACAAATAATCAAAAAGGAACTATCCAAATAAAAGATAATAAGGTAAAAGTTCCAAAAATAGGATTCATAAAATTAAAATTACATAGAAATATTTTAGAAGATTCTGTAATAAAAGGAGCAACTGTATCGAAAACAAAAACTAATAAATATTATATTTCAATTCTTGTTGAGTATGAAAACCAAGTATTACAAAAAGACATTGAAAAAGTAATAGGATTAGATTTTTCTATGAAAGAATTATATGTAGATTCTAATGGAAATTCAGCTAACTTTCCAAGATTCTATAGAAAGGCACAGGAAAAATTAGCTAAAGAGCAGAGAATTTTATCTCATAGAAAATATGAAAGTAATAGATATGAGAAACAGAAATTGAAAGTAGCTAAAGTTCATGAAAGGATTGCAAATCAAAGGAAGGATTTTCTTCATAAAGAAAGTAAGAAGTTATCTGAAAATTTTGATTTGGTATGTATTGAAGATTTGAACATGAAAGCTATGAGTCAATGTTTGAATTTTGGTAAGTCTGTATCTGATAATGGTTGGGGATTTTTCACTACAATACTAAAATACAAATTAGAAGATCAAGGAAAGTATTTATACAAAATTGATAAGTGGTTTCCTTCTTCTAAGATGTGTCACGTATGTGGTAAGATAAATGAAAAATTGACATTAGAGGATAGAGAATGGGATTGTGAGTGTAAAGCACATCTTGTGCGAGATCACAATGCAGCAATAAATATTAGAACTGTTGGAATGACAGGGATAGCTCAAAGATACTTACAACATTAGTTGTATTGATTGAGAAGCCCCCACCTTTAGGTGGGGGTAATTCACAAAAATAGTTGACAGGTAAAGTATTATTTCGCACAATGTTATTAGATGAATAACAAAAAAATATCCAGAAAACGGGAACAAATATTAGCCAAAGATATTGGGGGACGTGCAACTCCTGGTTCTGGCAATAAATGGTTTGAGAAATCTGATGCTTACAATAGCATCATCAGATTTGAAGACAAGTTCACAAAAAAAGACAAATATTCTATTCAGTTAGCTGAACTCAAGAAAATAGAAAAGGAAGCTCTTTTAACTAACAAAATTCCTATACTCAGATTTGGATTTCATCATTTAAATCAAAATTATGTAGTTATTAATACCGATCATTTTTTTGATACTGGGATAGAAAGAGACATAAAAGGTATTGACATTTCTAGTAAAAGTTTTACTATAGATTCAAAAGAATTAAATAATTTGTATTTAAATTCTAAATGTATTATATTATTGGTATTAAATTTTATAATTGAAAACAGAATTTATTTTATTTTGCGGTATGAAACCTTTCTTGATAATATAGAAAAATTTTATACAATATTTTAGGTTTATCTATGATATGTGAAATTTGTCACGGTAAGGAATTTATCCTAACTTCCACAGGGAACGAACAAGTTTATTTCCCTTGCAAATGTCGTAAAGATAAAGACATTAAAAATATTAATAAAAACAAACTTATTCTCGCCGGTATTCCCAAGACCTATTGGGATTTTACTCCAGAAAGTTATAAAACAATTCCATTCGATCTAAGTATTCTAAAAACAAACAACAAAACTACTGCAATACTTAATGGTTATATTGAGAACAGTAATAAGTATATAGACATTGCTCCTAGAGTGATTTGGATTTATGGAAAAGGTGTTAAAGCTGGACGAACAGCTTGGGCTATTATTCTCGGAAAGGCATTAATTAATAATCCAGCACACAGAGTCAAGTTTATTGTTATGCAGGATCTTATTACAGCATTTACAGATTTTGATGATAAAAAAATATATTTTGAGGATTTGAATAGAAACAATATATTTATCATAGACAATGCTTTTAATGATAATAGATTTTATATCAAAGGAGATTATGTTAAAATTAATCTATATAATTGGCTTAACACTATTCTAAATGAAGGAAAGTTTCTAATATGTACTTCAGATAAACCTGTGCTTTCAATAGAAAAAGCTTATTCCGAATGTAAAAGTGTATTAGTAAGAGATTTAAAAGAACTGGAACTCAAAGGTTCGAACTAACCTATTTAACTATAAGGAGAAAAAAAATGTTAAAACAGCTTCAAGAGATTTTTGGTTCAATGTCCAAATGGATATTACTTGCTATAGGTGTAATAGCAGTAGTACTTGGCATTGTAATGTTTGTTTTCATAATTGAAAACATAAAATGGGTAATATTATTTGTTGTTATTGCAGCAGCTTTAGGTGTAGGTGGTTACATTCTTTATAAGAAATACAAAAAACCTACTACTCCACCTGTCACACCTGTGGTCTAACTAATTAATCTAAAGAGCAGAGGGAAAAAATCCCTCTGCTTTTTCATTGGAGGTAAATCATGTATGTTTGTAGCTTCAATTGTTTAGAAACAAAATTTGACATATTTAATTCTGAAAAAGTCCTTCTTATGGAGAATAGACAGAAATATTTTATTACTCCAGAACGAGCTATTGGTATAGAGAAATGGTTAATAGAAAATAATAAAGATAAAATAAAAACTCAGGAAGATTTAGATTTTATTATAAATCAAAAATGGCTATGCACCTATGCTTGATGTGCTAAAGTTTTTAACTGAGTTAGGAATTGAATACAAACCTGGTGGTTCTGAGAATGTTAAAATAAGGTGTCTCAATCCTAATCACAATGATAAAGACCCTTCCATGTATGTTCATAAAGAAACAGGGGCAATTAATTGTTTTTCGTGTGGCTTACATGGTGGGATAAGAACCATTTTAAATTTAAAAGGAATTCAAGGAATTGATGCTATACAATTTCTTCAAAAATTCTCTAAAGGTGGAAATACTCAGGAAGAAAAAAGAAAAGAACTTGAGAATTTTGTAGACCACAGACAAAAGATAATTAAAGGTGAAATAGAGACTAGAGAAATAGAAGTAGAGTTACCGCCACATAGAAAAATAGAATCTAATTCATATCTTGAATCCAGAGGAATTACTAAAGAAGAGATATTGTATTGGAACATGGGAGTTATAACAAATGGAATGAATCTTGGAAGTGTTATAATTCCTATTATTCAAGATGGTAAATTACAGAATTATTTCATTCGTGGAACTTTTAACAAAAAGAAGTTCTACGGCCCCTATCCTGTAGACACTCTATTATTCGGCTTAGACTCTGCTTTAGACACTTCAAAAAGTATTTATATTGTTGAAGGAATTTTTGATATGATTTTCTTCAGAAGAACAAGAAGACAATGTGTAGCTATTCTTACTAATAGAATCTCTAAATTTAAAATAGAAATCCTAAAGAAATATAAAGAAGTTATTGTTGTACCCGACAATGATCAAGGTGGAAAAACACTGGTTAAGAGTGCCACATCTTTGATTCACAATACAAAAGTTAAAGTGTGTTCTTTACCATCTAATAGGAAAGATTCTGCCGAATGCACTTTAGATGAATTATTACATTCGATTTATAATGAAATACCAATTCAAGATTATTTGCTAAAAGGAGTGTTATATGGAATTAAGGGCAGTGCAGTCATCTAATTTAAGTGGGATTGGATATGATCCAACAGATAGTATACTGTTTGTTCAATTCAAAAATGGAGGTATCTATAGATATTTTGGAGTTCCTTCTGATGTATATGAAACTTTAATGTCATCTTCTTCTAAAGGAAATTATTTCAATACAATGGTTAGAGGAAAATTTGAATCTGAAAAAATTGATATAATTTCTGAACATACCTAGGAATAACTTATGGCGATTATAAATAAAGATTTTGTTATTTTTAAAAAGAATGTAGTATTGTTTGAACTTAAAAAAAACATAATAATATTAGGGAACTATATACTTAACTCCCTAAATTGTAAATTTGAATAAATTTAATATTTTGTAAAGGAGAAAAATTATGCGAGTGCAAGTTATAGACGATTCTGGAAAAGTTATATGGGCATCTAATGAAATACATGTTGAATCAACTCATGACCCTCTATGGCGAGGTGCTTTTGATCCATATTTAATTGACTTTCATTCTATATTAAATATTATTTCTATAGCAAAAGATCAAGCAAGAAAAGATGAGCTTCATCTTGTTTGTATGCATATAAATCGGTTAGATAATTCTAACCTCAAGGTCTAATATTTATTACATCCGTTTGGTTCATATACTTCAGGATGATTATCAAGGAGGTCTTCTTCTTCATCTTTTCTAATTCTTTCATTTGATGAAAGATGATAATGAATGTGGGTTGCATGTTTTTTAAGGACACATTTTGAATGTTCCGGATCATTGATACGGTTGTATAGTATGCCCTCACCAATATATATAGCTTCCCATGTTTGATTAACTAATTTACAGAATATATAATTTCCTTCTAATTTTGGATCACATTTAAAAGGGAGGCTTAATTCATGAATTTCATATTGATAACGCATTTTTTTACCAAACCAATAAGCATATTTATTATTCATATAATTCTCCTTTTTTATTTTATATATCGGAAATTGATGTTTTTTTCATGAAAACAAAAATTATTTACATAAATCCCTTGACGTTTTCATATTAATTTGTTATATTATAATTAGGGAATTAAATACATAATTTTTAAAGGCAAGGGTATGAAAGATAATATAACAATAAGCACTTATGAACTCTTTAAAATGTTTCCAGATGAAAAATCAGCAAGACTTTATTTGGAAGAAAAACGCTGGCATGGAAAAGTAACATGTCCTTTTTGTGGGGAAACCAAAAGAATGCAGACAAGAAAAAGAGAAGGATATTACAGATGCCTTTCTTGCAAAGAGGATTTTACAGTAAGAACGGGAACTATATTTGAACGGTCACATATTCCACTTGACAAATGGCTACATACAATGTATTTATTGATAACAGATAGAAAGGGAATAGCATCATTGGAACTGTCAAAAATCATAGGAGTTACTCAAAAGTCTTGTTGGTTTATGCTTCACAGACTCAGGGAAGCATGCAAAGGAGAAGGAATAGTTCTTTCGGGGATAGTTGAAGCTGATGAAACATATTTTGGTGGTAAGGAGAAAAACAAGCATTCAAATAAAAAACAGAAAGCTGGACGTGGAACTATAGGAAAAACTGCTGTATTAGGAATGAGAGAAAGAAAAGGAAATGTCAAAGTTGTAGTTATTTATGATACCGAGTCTAAAACGATTAAAAAAGAAATAAAAGAAACTGTTTCTGAAGGAACAACTCTTTGCACTGATGAACATAAATCATACAAAGGAATGACAGAATACAATCATCTTACAGTTAATCACAGTGCAAAACAATTTGTTGATGGAATGGCTCATACTAATGGAATTGAGAGCGTGTGGGCATTGTTAAAAAGAGGATATTACGGGACATTTCATAATTTCACACCAAAGCACACACAAAGATATGTTAATGAATTTTCTTTTAGGCTAAATGAAGGAAATTGTAAAGTGCAGTCTATTGATAGAATTGGTTCTTTATTTGAAAAAGCTATTGGTAAAAGATTGACTTATAAGAAATTGAAACAATAGAAAAATTACTAATAGACAAAAGATTGAAAATGAAATAATAAATTTGTTGAAAAAAGATAGGAGTCATAAGTAGAATGTTTCCAAATATGAAAAGAAATATATCAATCTCATCAAAATTTAATTATAATTCTGAGGTTGTGATTGTTTTGGGAGATACTTTGGAAGAAACAAAATCCCTTCCAGATAATACTTTTAAACTTATCGTTTCATCACCACCATATAATATTGGCAAAGTTTATGAAAAACAAGTTAAACTTGAAAGCTATATTGATTGGCAAAAAACTATAATTACAGAACTTGTAAGAATTTGTTCAAAAGAAGGAAGTATTGTTTGGGAAATTGGTAATTATGTTGAAAATGGTGAGGTGTTTCCTTTAGATATATATTTTTATCCAATATTTAAAAATCTTGGAATGCAATTAAGAAATAGAATTATTTGGCACTTTAATCACGGTCTCCATGCATCCAATCGTTTTTCGGGCAGATATGAAACTCTTCTTTGGTTTACTAAAACAAAAAAATATACATTCAATCTTGATGATGTTAGAATACCTGCAAAATATCCTGGTAAAAGACATTACAAGGGAGAAAAAAAGGGGCTTCCAAGTGGAAATCCTCTTGGCGTAAACCCATCAGATTTTTGGAATTTGATTTGTCAAGAATGGGATTCTGGAATTATTGATATACCAAATGTAAAATCAAATCATCCGGAAAAGACTATACATCCATGTCAGTTTCCAATTGAACTTATTGAAAGATGTATTCTTGCTTTAACTAATGAAGAAGATTGGGTTCTCGATCCATTTGGCGGAGTGGGCTCTGCTCTTATTGCAGCTGTAAAGCATCATAGAAAAGGAACGATTATTGATAAAGATAAAAAATATATTGATATTGCAAAAGAACGAATTAATCTTTTCCAAGAAGGATCACTTAAAATGCGCCCTCTTGGAAAACCAATACATCAACCAACAGGAAGAGAAAAAGTTTCTCAAATTCCAGATGAGTGGCAAAATAGCGAACAAGGAAAATTACTATGAAGATCGTAGCTTATTATGATTTTAATGGAGGAAAATCTGCTATTGAAAATAATTATTCATTAGAATATAAGGAAATTAAGAAGGTGATAACAAATGTTAATTCTTCTTTATACAAGACAAAAGTAAGTAAAGAAGATACAATGAATGGTGTAATTCTATATGATCCACACAAAATAAACAATGCATTTAAAACAGAATTTAATAACTTAAATTCTGGGTGGATAAAGAATAAAAGAATAAAATGTGAATATAAATATGGTGTATTTTTATCTAATTATATTAAACCAGAAATATCAAAAATGAAACCCTTTCGTTCTATGGATTTTATTAAAAACAATAAGAAGCTTGGTATTGAGGTACAATTTGGTAAATATGCCTTTATGGTATATAACGTATGTGCTAAAATGACAATATTCAATAAACTGGGTTTAATAGATACAGGAATTGAAATTGTCCCTGTGAAACATTTTGCTAATGAAATGAGTACGGGAGTTTCATATTTTGAACAATTTGCTTGGGATCTTCATCATAGAGGAATGTCAAATATAGACATTCCAGTTTTAATTTTAGGAGTTGATGCATAAACAACTTAGAAATATTGTATAATGAAAAACAAAACAAAAAAATCAAAACAATTTAAACGAAAATCTGGTCATAACAAAGGCAAAAAATATGAGAAACCTCTCACCTTATATCCAATGAAGTTTGAAGATGTGGTGGATTGCGTTTTAAAAAACAAAACCGAAAGATTATGAGTAAAAAGGGGATTAGGGAGTTAAGTATATAGTTCCCTAATATTAGATAAAGAAGATTTTAAAACAATTTTAAAATACAGTTGGTTTCTTAGTGGAAATGTAAAATATAAGGAAAAAGTAGGGGATTTAACATCATATACTTATTATGTTTATGGATATATTAATAAAAAACAAATTTCTATGCATAGATTTCTTATGAAAAATCCTAAAAATTTAATAGTAGACCATATTAATGGAAATGGATTAGACAATAGAAAATGCAATTTACGGGTAGCATCTCATAAAGAAAATAGTTTAAACCGCTCTTGGAGAGCATATCCACATATACAAACATTAAGAAGGAACTATGATGGGAAACTTTATAAAATATCTAATTTAGAAAAAAATTTCTTACTAAAATAAAAAGTAATTGACAAACTTTGTCTTATGTCTCTAACCTTGTAGTTTACCTTATATTAAGGAAAAAAATATGAAGATAAAGATAAATTTAAATGAAATAGATGAAAGTGTATCGGAAATTTGCAGAAAAAAGTTAGAAGAAAAGGGATATCCCCAATGCTTCGGGAATATGACCCTCCCCATTCTTAAAGATACTATAGTTGTTAATAACGAAGATTATAATATCTTAAAAATAAGAGACAGTCTTTTAACTGAAGACATTGTAGAATGCTCACCTAAGTTAGTAGAAACACTATTACCTTCACCCAATCCTTTTGCTTTAGATCAAAAATCCATAAATGCAATTAAAAAATTAAAAGAAGATAGAATTAATTCTTATGTGGAAACAATAGATGCATGCAATAAATGTATGTATAAAGATTTTTGTTATAAGATTACATCTAATTATCTACTATCAATATTGATTCTATCTGGGAGTAAGAATGTTTGACAAGTTTTGTAATATATTTGCACTCGGCCAATGTGGAAATAGAATTGGCTATCAACTAAATGCACTTGGCTTTAATGTTTACTACTCAAATTTTGATGAAGTAGATTTAAGAGGAATGGAAATTCCTAAAGACAATCTTCTTTTAATGGACAAAAGAGGAACAGGTGGTTCTTACCAAAAAGGTAAGAAGATGGTTGATGATAATTTTGAAGAATTTAAAGATTTCTTGTTGGGAAGACTAAGTAAAGAAAAGATAAATCTATTTGTTGTAGGACTTGGAGGAGGCTCCGGAGGTTCTATGATAACAAATGCTGTTGAAATTGCCAATGAAGCAAATTATAAAACAGTCGTTCTTGCCACTCTCCCTCCAAAACTTCAAGGATTTCTAGCTACAGACAATGCAATGAGATCATTAAAACAATTGAAACAAACAAATGTTTGTTCCCTCATTTTAGCTGACAATGAACATTTGATGAAAACAGTAGGATTAGGAACTAATTGGTGGGAAGAGATTAATAAAAAGATTATATCAAGATTAGTTCATCTTTTCGGTCTGTTGAAAGAGAATAAGAAGAGTTATAGTGGAATAGGGTCGATTGACCAGGCTGAAATAATGAGGATTCTTCAGCATGGGAAAGGTATGACTGATATACGAGATATATCTTTTGAATTTGATACACTAAGTATGGAAGAAGATGAATTAAGATCAAGATTATTTGAACCTTCTCTTATAAGTGGATATAACTATAGGGGGACACTGGCATATCTTGTAAGTGTGGATGTTCCTCAAGTAGGTTCGTTTACTGACTTTTCATCTAGAGTTTTTGATGTTACAAAGAAGGTGTGTGGCAGTTCTGTTTCTAGATTAGGTATGTTTACTGATCCTGACCTTAAGAAAAGTATAAGAGTTATAGTAATCAATGCAGGATTGCAACTTCCAAATGTTTTAAAATCTAAAATAAACAATTTAAAACGGGACTCAGAAAGACTTGATGCCAAAATGTCTAAAGAAGAAAAGATAGATTTTGCAGACCTTGATACTATATCGGTAGATGAAGAATTTCAATATTAAATGGAAGATTATATCTTATTAAAGATAGTCATTGAGGAAGCAATATCAGATTTTCCTGAGTTGGGGAGAAAGATAGCGAATTTAAAGTTCTTTGAAGGATATAATAACAAATCAATTGCTGAAAAATTAGAAGTAAGTTCATCATGTGTTTCATATTATTTAGATAGAGCGAGGAAAGTAATTGGGCAAGAGCTTAGGGGCATCCTTTAAAGAAAAAAGTGCTTTAAGAATTATTCTGGCGATTCAATCCAGAGAAGATTTCTATGAAGTAAGAGATCAAATAAAAAATTTTTGGTATAAGAATAATGGTGAAGTTTTATCTATAAATAAAATGATTATCATCTCTCTTAATTTCTTTAGAGATTATTTAGCTAATGAATTGGAGGTGAAGGATTTTGATCGTGAAGGACAAGATATACATCGATACTCAAGACTTAGGTTCAAGGATTACTGACCTTTGCGAACTTTTTACTCATAGAAATCCAGAGTTTTATGAAAAAAAGAAATTAAAATTATCTGTAAAAGGTGTCAATCCCTATCTTTTCCATTATATTATAATGAGAACTTCTGGAGGTCAAACTTTATGTCTTCCACGGGGATCATTAAAAAAAGTAAAAGAATTTTATGAAAAAAATGGACTTATTTTTAAAGTAATAGATAATAGAGTTTTTCATAATGAAATAGATGTTAATCTTATTGATACTAATTTAGAAGATCAACAAGATAAAATAATAAAGATTCTTGATGAGAATGAGGGTGGTCTTGTTGAGATGGATATGGGTGGGGGAAAAACGGTAGGAATTTTTGGATTCATTTCAAAAATAAAACAACCTACTTTAATACTTGTTCACCAACTTAAATTAAGTGACCAATGGAAAGGAGAAATAAAAAAAAGACTTACTGGAAATTTTAAATTAGGAATACTAAGTGGAGAGACTAAAATTGATGGGGATATTGTAATAGCTTTGATAAACACAGCATATAATATATATAATGATAATCCATCCTACTTTAATAAATTTGGAATGGTTATTACTGATGAAACTCACAGGATCGCCTCTCCTATGTTCTTAAAAGTAGTTAATAATATTCCAGCAAAATATAGAATTGGAATAACCGGAACAGCAGTAAGAAAAGATAAAAAAGAATTTTTAATGTTTGAAGTTTTAGGAGATATACTAATATCAATTAAAGCAAATGAATTGAAACATAGAATAACAGATTTTGAATATATATTCATAAATACAAATGTTCCTTACATTGTTCCATCTGTTTCAAGATGGACTGGAGCTAAAAGAGAAAAAGCATTAGACATTGTAAATGCTATAACTGAACTAACAAAACTAAATAAAAGAAATGATGTAATAATAGAAAATATAATTGATTGTATAGAATCAGGTTATTACCCTTTAGTTTTATCAGATAGAGTAGAACATAATAAATTTCTCTATGAAAAAATAAAATCTTTAGGATATAAGACGATACTAATAATAGGCAAAGGACGATCTAAAAAAGATATAAATTGGGAAGATATCAGAAAGGATGAAAGTATTCAATGCATTGTTGCTACCACTTCAATAGCCAGTGAAGGATTAGATTTACCAAGACTTTCAGCATTGCATTTGACGTGTCCAAGTTCTAATGAACCCAAAACAAAACAAAGAGTCGGTCGCATAAGAAGGATTTTAGGGAGTAAACCCCTACCACGAGTATACGATTATGTAGATAATCAATCTTATTTTGAAGATGATAGAGGAAATAGATTTAATTTATTTATGAAGATGGCAAAAAAACGAGAAAAAGTCTACATGAAATTAAGAAAGGAATATCAAGAATGATGAAAAATAAAAACTACTGTATAGTATGTACCATTTACATGGATACTATACATGTACACAGAGATTTACAAGGAAGCCCATGTCTTGAGCAAGGAGCACAAGGGCAGAAAGTTAAAGGATTCAGAAAAACTATATAAGATTATAGAAGAAGCTGTAGATATTGCACAATTAAGAGAAGGTATTCGTTCTGAACAGGCAATGAACTTTTTGATTAGTATTTTCATGCCTCATATATCAAAGATTTCATATAATATCTATACTAAAATATCCGAATCCACTGAGCTTGCTGATATAAAACAAGAAGTAAAGATAATGTTTATTATACTTGTTGACAAGTATATTAAAACTAAATCAACTTTTCCCTATTACATAGGAAGATGGCTTCCTAAATACATGAATAAATGGGCTAAAAAAGAAAAAAAACATATAAATAAAACAACCCTTTTAACAATAGATGAAGATTTCTTAATAGATCCAGTTTTTGATGGAATGGATTCAACTATTAATTATTTAAACAGTAAAATATTAGAAAAAGAATATATAACATTTATAGAACAAAGTGCTGAAAAGTATTCACGTAGTCAAACTCATAAAGAAGTCTGTTTAAAATACTTTTTAAGTAATTCTTCTTGTAAAGAAATAGCAGATGAACAAAATATATCGTACCATGCAGTATATGAAGTTATTGGAAAAATAAAAGATGATCTTCAATACTTTTTTCATGGAAATGTCTTTACCGATTACTCAATATCAAGTACAGGAATTCAAAAAATAGGAATTAAAGGAAAAATTTCAAAAATGAAAATTTAAACGGAGGAAAAAAATGAAAGAAATTATTACTATGAACACTCCAATTACAAAAGATATACACTTCAAATTTGCAAACAAATGTAAATACTATGACCTGAAAATAAAAGATGTTGTGGCAAATCTCTTACAAAGATTTGTAGAAGGAGAATTTGATAAAGATTTCAATATAGAAGAAAAATGAACATTATTAAAGAAGATTTAACATATTCTGTCAATGAAGACAATGAAACTCTAATTGTTTCTAATATTATTCAGAACAAAGAAAATAGAGAAACATTTATAAGAAAGTGTGATTATCAGAAATTTAGAAGAAAAGAGTTTCAAACTATTTCATGGGCAGTTACAAAAGTTGAATCCGAAAAAAGAGAAGTCAATGCAGACGCTATTCTTCTAGATTCTAAATTATGCCCTATTAAATTTCTTGTAGGTTTTGATTTACTTAATAAAATAACAACAAATTTTCCGGTAGTTCCACTAGAAAATTTTCTTTCTCATCTAGACACTTTAATAAATGACTATGTGAAAGCTACAGTACTCGATAAAGTATTTGATTCCCTCTATCCAGTCTGTTCTAATCCAGCTACAAAATCTTCTGACATTACAGAAAGACTAAAGTATCTTTTAAACATAACAGAAAAAGGAAACCTTGCAGCAAAAATTGAATTTAAAGGTATGGACACATTAGTCCCACAATGGGAAGATCATAAATTAAATAAAAAAGGTTTCTACACTTGTGGCTTCAGTCAACTAGATGCTCTCTTTACTGAAGGTTTTGCCCCAGGTCAAATAACTTCAGTTGCGGCCCTTTCTGCGTCAGGAAAATCTAGCCTGTGCCTATCAATGATGAAAAATCTTGCTAATAATAATGTTCCTACTGCTCAATTTGCTTTAGAAATGCCTAACATGTCATTAATCTCTAAATTAATGGCATTTAATACCAGACTCTCATTAAACAAAATAGTAAGAAATCCTAATGAATTAGATACTCAAGAAAGAACCTACTATGATAATGAATTAAAAAGACTTACATCAAATAAATTTATATTCCTTAATGACAAACCTTCACAAAGTATCCCAAGTATCCGTGAACAAACAATGCTACTACAAGATACTATAGGATCAATTAATAAGTCATTTAATGGATATATGGTAGTGGTCATTGATCTGTTCGGTAAAATATCTGAATTCCAAGGAAGTGATAACTTCGCCAGAGACTATGAAAAACAATTAAATCTAGTCCAAGCCATGACAAGAGAATTGGGAGTACACCTCATATTAGTCGCTCAAATAGTACGATCAGTCGCCAATAGAAAAAATAAAAGACCTTCCATGAATGATCTAAAAAACTCAGGTGCCCTCACCGAGGCATCTGACATTGTATTGGGTATACACAGACCTTTCTATGATCCTGATGTAGCTCTTCGTTCTAAAGTAATAGAAAATATAAATAGACAATCAGATTTATTTAATTCTGAAGAATCAGAAAGGAAGGATTCTCCTTTAGATGGAATGTTTGAAGCATCTGAAAGTTCTGAAAAGAACATAGCAGAAGTAATTATACTCAAACAGAGGATGGGTGAAAATAATGTTATAATTAATTTCATCTTCGATCCAGAAACTACTTGCTTTTATCAAATCGAAGAAAATTATCAGAATACACTTAACAAAAGTAAATTTGATCTTAACTCGGAGGTAGAGTGATGTCAGAAATAGAACATTACAAGGAAGTTGCAAAAGAAGCATTTAAGGAAAACAATAAGGAATTGTTTGAAGAAATGAATCTCAACATTGATGATGGTGTTAAAATACTGGATTGTATTCTCAACACTCATGAAAAAGAAGATTATGTAAAAATGTCTATGGACATCATTGAATTGAAAATTAAAAATGTAGAAAAATGCATGTCTACAGTTATGGCATTGCTTCTTAAAGAATCTGCTTACAACAACACAGAATTTGCTATAGAATCAGGATTCATTGATCCACGAAACATAGGAGCAGTAGGTTTCAAAAAGAAAATATTCGAAATATTTGTAGCTCTCCATTTCATGAATTATGAAAAAAATGATATAGACAAATTAACTACCTTTCTCATAGCTATGAACCTACTAATTACCTCAGATTTCTGCCCTATCAATGTAATAGTTAAATTCATGCTAGATGTTTGTACTTATAAACAACTACCTGTTAGTGTTCTGATAGAAAGTTTCTTTAATGCTTTCTCATTTTATATTAACCCTGATGAACTAAATGAGACTATACATACAAAAAAAGAAGTTGACTCTGAAGAGGATTTAGAAGAAGAAAAATCGATTGCACATTAAATTCTATTAAACAAAGGACATTATTATAACAAAGGAGATACAACATGGGACTATTTAGCCAACTTATTGAAACAGCAACATCCATTATTAGTAATACCAGAAAAGATAATGGCAACCAAAACTGGTATAATGACGACACAGTAGATAAGGAAAATTCTGAAAAGATTGATCCTGATCTTGATATTGAGGAAGAAGTAGAAAATCTGGAAAAACCTATTTGGGTACATCCTGTTCAAATTCAAAGAGTAACATCTTCCTATGGATGGAGAACTCTATTAGGACAAAGAGTATGGCACAATGGAACAGATTTTTCAGGTAAGAACAAAGATTGCTATGCTCCCACAGATTGTACTGTAGTTAAAACTCTATCGTATGATACAGAGTATCCTTGTTATTTTGCATGGGATAATAGACAGCAAACCTGGGTTATTAATAAGAAAGTTCCTAAAGGAAGGGCTTGGACTCCTTATGTTGTACTTCAATGCGCTTTCGATAAAAATATTAGATTTGTATATAGACATTTAGGCTTTGACCTAACTGTTGGACAAAGACTCTATGCCGGAGATAGAGTAGGAGAAGTCAATAATTATGGATATTCAATGGGTGCTCACCTCCACTTTGAAGTTCTTTTAGCAGATAAAAAAGGTGAATATAAAGCCACAGATCCTGTCAAATTCTTGGCATCTAAATTAAAAGATGAACATTCAGGAAATGCGGCGGCCTGATCGTGGAAGGTTGCTTCCCTCACAAAAGGGGCATATACTCTGAGGGTCTTGATCGTGAAATAGAAATAATCCAATTGGAAGGTGATAAAAGAATTTCTAAATTAGCCCTGACTTCTATTATGACAAGAGATGATGAGTATAGTTTTTATGTAGATTCTTTCATATTTAATTTTGGGAATAATAATGAGATTAGTGTGAGATTATTAAAAGAAGCAGGATTTTATGACATTGGCGGAATAATTTTATAAGGAGAAAACGGATGAAAAATGTATATGGCGAAAAAATAACACCAAAACAAAGGGCAAGAGAGATATTAGATGAATGTATTAATGGTGCAAGATTTACAGAAATGTGGATTGTAGGTACTACAGGATTAACAGAAAAACAAAAAATAAAAGTACAAGAACAAATCGATAAAATTAAATTAAGAATAAATAAAATTCTATCAAACCCATCTAAAATAGAAGAAGAAAAAAAGGAAGAAATTCATGAGTAAAGTAACAATAATAATAGGATCCCTTCTAGTCGTATCAATTGCATTCAATGTTATTCTAGTTTTTGGTAAAGGAATTAATATTACAAATCAATATCACCAGGAACAGTATCAAAATCAGCAGCAGGCACAAATCATGATGGGATTCTTTCTTTCTAAAGGATATTTAAAATGGCGCATGATGACCATGAAAGAAGTGGCAGATTTAAATTTTAAATCATTTGAACAATATTTAAATACGCTACCGCCAGAACAATCTCTTTATACTAAAGTAATAAATGATTATATGTTAATACCAGAAATAACAGAAAAACCAAAAGAGGAAAAGAAATGAAAGACGACTATAAATGTAATGATTGTGAATATATGTTTGAATTCAGTAAACCTTACAAAGAGGAATGGCCGGAAAATCCAGAATGTCCTAAATGTAAATCAACAAAAACAGAAAGAGTATTTACTAAAAGAAATCTCCATGTACCAGAACATATGAGATCCTCTTTCTCAGGAAGGTGATGCATGAACAAAGAAGGTATTAATTTCATTTTGCAACTGTGGAAGACTACTGTGTCTGTGTTCGTGAAAGCTGTTAGTTTTTTGTTTAGAGGAAAAAAATAACTTGACAAATATTAATATATTATATATATTATTATCAGTCATCTTAAACAAGTGATTTACCTCCATCTGTTATAGTGACTAAGAGATTCCACAACACCAAGATACCAATGTGGAATCTGCAAAAAACAAGACCCCCTATTTACTAGGGGGTCTTTTGTTTAGAGGAGTTGGAGGAATTGTTCTATAATATCATATCTTCTCTTCCATATTCATCACGAATTCGTATAACGTCACATTCATCATTGATCCCAAATGCTACATCGAGGAAACGCCCATATTCTCTATTTCCATTATAGGTAGCTCGGTGAATGACTCTCTTTTTAAAACAAAACATATCACCCTCACCAGCTTCAACAGTTATTAAATTTTCTTCTAGAAAAGTTTTAAAATTCTTAGTTTTTCTATCTTCATTTTCATCATTTATTATATCAAGAGGTATTTGCTCTTTACTATATTCTACCAAAAAATTATTGTCAAGGATTGCATAAAATTGCGCCCTTTTGAAATGATATTGGAGACTGAGCATCTCTCCCTTCTTTATATACAATATCTTCGTCGTACTCTTAACATTATCTGCATATAATCCATAATATCCCCACGGCCTCTCTACTTCTAAAGTTGAAAATGGTTTGATTATTTTATTTTTTTCTAATTTCATAAAATTCCTCCTTCAGTCAAATATACAATTATATTCGACACTTCAGAGAAATCTTATCTACTTTTTTTTAACTCTGCCATCTGTTTACTTATGGCATTTCCTACCATTCTATATGCTATCTCGTATGCTTCAGCTACCGACTCATCTCCAGTTAATTCTATACTAACAAATGCTTTGACCTCCCCACTTTCATAGTGCCCCATATTAATCTTTCTCCCCAATGACACACTTATCTCCCTGACCCTCATAACAATTACCTCCATAATATCAATGTATCTCATATGTCTAATAAAATCAAGTATATTTTGGGTAATTTTACTTAAATAATTGAAAATTTGAGGCATTTTTAAGATAAAGTACTTTTTATGAAAAAATTACCATTTACAGTTGAAGATATATTCAATGAAATTCATTGGCAGGATTCCTATTATGATCTATATCCAGAATATAGTGAACCTATAGATGAAAATGAGGAAACTCAATTCAATACTAAAGAAAATGCAACAAATTATGCTTTAGATTTAATAGGAATTTTTAATGATATCTATTCCGAACAAGAAATAACAATTTATAGAGCGATTAGAGTTGATAATCAAAACGATATAAACATGGAATATCCTGGAGCACATTGGTCTTTATATAGAGACAATGCTATTGCTTTTGGTAGTCATGCAGGATGTAATTATCTATTAACTGCTAAAATAAACCCTAAAAATATTAATTGGAATCACACACTAAAAACATTTGTAGAATTTACCAGTATGTCTGATTCAGATGATGAATGGGAAATAAATGTAGACGGTCATGAAACTGAACTATATGGTCTAAATGTAGAAAAAATTAAATGGAAAAATGGATAATACCATGTTCAAATTCGCCGGTATCAGAAACATAGACGAACTTATCATCAAATATGCAGCTCTTCCTAAGAATCTCAAGGAATTGTATGATAAGTTAAATGATTCTTTGAGAAAGAAATTTGATTTTACAGATACTAACAAAAAACCTATAAGTGAAGAATTCTTCCTCTCCCTCATGTCTACAGAACCTAATTATACTCCTACTTCCCTAGAAGATAAAATGGGTAGATACTCAATGTGGTTAGCTAAACTCTATTATGCAGATTATAATGAT
>Ga0315289_10002518_pt1 | contig 28028 bp, 25 predicted proteins | sample YL17G11_40_MG_FD_203452 | JGI IMG/M metagenome (GOLD analysis project Ga0315289, IMG submission 203452) | Sediment microbial communities from Yellowstone Lake, YNP, Wyoming, USA - YL17G11_40 | ecosystem: Environmental > Aquatic > Freshwater > Lake > Sediment | place: USA: Wyoming | collected... | reverse complement strand
CACCCAGCTGCGCAAAAGTCTTATTATATTCAGGGATCACAAATAACGGGTCATATCCAAAGCCGCGCGCGCCTTTTAATTCAAAGCCGATGCGGCCGTGACACTTTCCTTCAACCACGCCAAGCAATCCATCCTTATCCGCAAGCGCCACGGCACAGACATAATGCGCGATCCTCCTGCTTTGCGGCACGCCCGCAAGAAGCCTCAACACTTTCTCGTTATTCTTGGCGTCGTTTTTATCTTTTCCGGAAAAACGCGAGGAATAGATCCCCGGTTTTCCTCCCAGGGCATCAATACAAAGCCCTGAGTCTTCACCGAGGGTCAGCTTTCCGGTGAAGCGAGCGAACTTTAGTGCTTTTTTAATAGCGTTCTCTTTAAAAGTCTTCCCGTTTTCAATTATCCGGGGAGTGCCGGAGTAATCAGCGACAGAGGCCACTTCGACGTCAAGGCCTTTTAAAATATCCTTTATCTCCTGCAGCTTTTTCTTATTCTTGGTTGCGACCACTAATTCCATGCCTATAAAACGATATCGCCGACTAATTTTCTCTGAATGCCGAATAATTCCTCGATGCCCTTCTTTGCCAAAGCAAGCATGGCGTCCATCTGCTCTTTGGAGAAAGGTTCGCGCTCCGCAGTCCCCTGTATTTCGATAAACTCACCACTCCCGGTCATGATCACATTCATATCGACCTGGGCCCTTGAGTCCTCATCGTAACATAGATCTAAAAGCACGCTGCCGTTTAGCTTGCCTACGCTTATCGCAGCCACGTAATCTCTGATCGGAACTTTAGAGATCAGCCCGTCTTTCTTTATCTTGTGTAAAGCATCTACCAGCGCGATGAAGCTTCCGGTAATTGAAGCGGTGCGCGTCCCCCCATCCCCCTGGATCACGTCGCAGTCGATCCAGATAGTGCGCTCCCCCAGCGGCTTCATGTCGGTAACCGCGCGCAAAGAGCGCCCCACCAGGCGCTGGATTTCGTAAGTACGCCCGGAATCTTTCCCGCGCGGGATACGCGTCTGACAGGAACGCGGAAGCATACCGTATTCAGCAGTGACCCAGCCGGTTCCGCTTCCTTTTAAAAAAGGCGGGACGCTCATTTCCACCGATGCCGTGCAGATGACTTTGGTATTGCCCATTTCAATAAGGCATGAGCCTTCAGCATATTTTATGAAATTACGCGTGATCAAAACCTTACGTATTTTATCATCACCCCTGCCATCAACTCTCATCGTAGATATCCTTTCCTTTAGCGTCGCAACCCACTATCAAAGGCAGATCTTTTACCTCTAGACGCATTACCGCCTCCGGGCCCAGATCTTTATAGGCGACTGTCGCAGCCTTTTTGATATATCTTGTCATCAATGCCCCACAACCGGCATAAGCTAAGAAATAAACTGCCTTGTACTTCTTCATCGCGGCTACCACTTCTTTAGAGCGTTTCCCCTTGCCGATCATCCCGCTTAATCCCTTTTTAAGCAAAGCGGGAGTAAAGGCGTCCATGCGCGAACTAGTGGTCGGGCCACAGGAGCCGATTATTTTTCCTTTAGGAGTTTTAGTCGGGCCGCAGTAATAAATCACCGCGCCCCGCAGATCAAAAGGAGGATTATTTACGCTAGTGAGCCTCTTATGCGCCTGGTCCCTGGCAGTATAGATTACGCCGCTTAATAAAACCTCATCTGCGGGTTTTAAGCCCTTGACCTGAATCTTATCTAACGGTGTCTTTATTCTTCTCATAAAATTGCTGTGGCGCTTCGAAGAGCATGGCAACTAATATTCACTGCTACGGGAAGGCCTGCGATATGCGTTGGAAATTTCTCAATACGCACTGCTAAGCAGGTAGCCTTACCGCCAAGGCCCATCGGCCCGATGTTAAGCTTGTTTATCTGTTTTAACAAATCTTTTTCTAATCCTCCGGCGGCGTGGTGACGTGGCGACGTGGCGACATTGCGAAGCAATGCTTTTTTGGCAAGCAAACAGGCGTAATCCGCCGTCCCGCCGATCCCAACACCCACGACATACGGCGGACAGGCATCAGGCCCAGCTGCCTTCACTGATTCAACGATAAATTTCTTGATGTCGTTTAATTTTGCCGTGGGGTTGAACATCTTAAGCTGCGATTTGTTCTCACAGCCAAATCCCTTAGGCAAAACCGCGATTCTTATTTTATTTCCTTTAACGATATCAGTATGGATTATTGCCGGATGGAATCCAGATCTCCCTCTTGCCAGAGGATCTTTGATAATCGAGTCCCTTAAGGAGCCGATTTTATATCCCAGTTCTACGCCGCGATTCACTGCCCGCGACAAATCGCCAGAAATCTTCACATCCTGCCCGATCTCTAAAAAGACAATCGGCATCCCAGTATCCTGGCAGATGGCCAGCTTCTCGCTCCCGGCAACGCGGGCGTTTTTAATGATCACCTCTAATATTCTTTTTGCCTTTAGATTGCTTTCGCGGTTGCGTGCAGCCTTCAGAGCGGACAGGACATCGTTGCGTAAAACTTGGTTTGCCCGAATACACAAATCGGCAACGGTCTTTGTAATTTTAGCTGCCGGAATCATTCTCATCTTTGTTTATACTCCCGCATTACAGTGGTAGTAATCCCCCCGCGCGGATTAAATACCGCGGTAATCTTCGCCCAGCGCGGCTTGCACACCCTAACAAGATCTTCGAGCATTTTATTCGCCAGGTGTTCATGAAAGATCCCGATATCGCGGAAAAATATGGTGTACATCTTGAATGACTTTAGTTCGATGCAATATTTTTCCGGAGAATATTCAATGACGATATTTGCGAAATCCGGCAGGCCGGTTTTCGGGCATATGCAGGTGAATTCCGGGACCTCTAGCCTTATGGTGTATATTTTATCCGGATACTGACTCTGCCAGACTTCGATCGCGGGAGTCTTTAAATTCCGCACATTTTTCTGTAATCCTTCATACGAAGATCTCTTTTTCATCTTATACCTACCATCTTATGCATCTGCGGTATGACGCAGGCGACCACTCCCTCATTAAAACATATATCCCTGAAGCTTTCCAGCTTTGCGCTTAATTCATCATCGAGCTCAAAGCTATTTGGCTGTAAGATCGCGACAGCGGACCTATTGACTGCTTTCATTAACTTTAACGCTTCTTTAAGGCAATCCGCCTGCGTGGATTTGCAGACGATCATCTTTACGAAGACTTCTTTTTTGGATGCAATTTCTAAGAAACGGCGGTGCATGCCCCAGAGCCTCCCCATCTCAGAGGAGCTGGGAAGCTTCACATCCATAGCCACGATATCCACAGAATCTATCACATCTTCAAGCTCGCCTGAAAGGGTGCCGTTTGTCTCAAGATAATTTTTAAAGCCCTGGGATTTGCTTAATTCCAGCGTTTCTTTTAAGAAATCCTTCTGTAAAAGCGGCTCTCCGCCGGTAAAGGAGACCGAATGAAAATCTTCATATAACTTAAGCTCATCAAGCACTTCTTCGGGCTCATACTCCATAAAGCGGTCGAGTTTCGTATCGCAGAATTTGCAGCTTAAATTACACCCGAAAAAACGCACGAACAGCTGTCTCTCGCCTAAATACAGCCCTTCCCCCTGAACGCTATGGAATATTTCCGAAATTCTTCCTTTCACTTTGCACCTTCTATTCTTATAGGGACACCCAACAAGCCAAAGCTAAGGGTGTCCCCTTTAGGGACATCCTTCCGATTGATTTCATGGGTGTCCCTATAATGGGTCGAGGTGGCCTGCCTCTTTAAATCCCTTGGCCCGATAGTAACAGCTGTCGCATACCCCGCAGGGTGAGCGCCCGCCGCGGTAGCAGGACCAGGTCAGCTCAAAAGGTACGCCCAGCCTTTTGCCCAGGCGTATGATCTGGGCCTTATTCTTACGCAACAGCGGCGCCAAGATACGTATTGACCTGTTCTCGATTCCGGCTTTCGTACCAAGCCTTGCCATGTTCCGGAAGGCGCGGAAAAACTCCGGCCGGCAATCAGGATACCCGGAATAATCCTGCGCGTGCGCGCCGATATATATCGCCTTTGCACCGATCGCTTCAGCGTACGATAACGCAAAACTCAAAAAAATAATGTTTCTTGCCGGAACATATGTATCAGGAACCGGCTCTTGAGTTCTCGTGTTCTTGAGTTCTCGTGTTGGAATTCTTATTTTTTTATCCAAAAGAGCAGAGCCACGCCAGGGCAGTTTTATTTTTAAAATTTTATAAGTACAACCCGCACTCCGGGCCACACGCTTGGCGCTCTCTATCTCGCGGCGATGGCGCTGTCCGTAATCAAAGACCAGGCAATGACACCTGAATCCTTCTTTTTTTGCGATATACAATACCGTCGCCGAATCCAGCCCGCCTGACAAAAGGACAACCGCTTTACTCATAATATGTCGCGCAGGAATTGTGGGATTCCCAGACGGTAACCGATTTAAGGCTTGAGACCTTCCGCTTCAGCTTATCGTAAATATACTTTGCGATATTCTCGGATGTAGGATTGACTTTCTTAAAATAGGGGATATTATTCAGATATTTGTGGTCGAGCTTTTCCAGGAGCTCATAGACCCTGGCCTTGAGCTCCTTAAAATCCATGACCATCCCGGGCTTACCCAGCGCGTTGCTTTCCACCGCTACTTCTATTTTCCAGTTATGCCCGTGCAGCTCTTCGCATTTGCCTTTGTAGCCGCGCAGATTATGCGCAGAACTGAAATGAGCCTCGACTTTTATGCTATACATTACTTACCCTCTTTACGTTTTTTAGCGGCTTGCCCAGAAATCTTTTAGCAAGGCCCGAGAACCATTCGGGATTATCGCTGACATAAAACTGATGCCTGCCTGATCTATTTTTGTTCAGCTGGCCTTCGGCAGCAAGGATCTTTTTCACTTCGACCGCCACCTGCTGCGCCGAATCTATCAAAGCCACATTCTCACCCATCACTTCTTTTATGACAGGCTTAAGTAACGGATAATGCGTGCAGCCTAAAATGAGAGTATCCACACCCGCGTCTTTCAACGGCTTTAAATAATGCCTTGCCACAGTCTTCACCACTTCGCCCTGAATCCAGCCTTCTTCCGCGAAAGGGACAAACAAGGGGCAGGCTACCGCGGTCACCTTGACCTCAGGATCAAGCTGCCTTATCTCGATCTCATAGGCGCGGCTTTTGACCGTACCCTTGGTACCGATAATGCCGATACGCTTATTCTGGGTGGCATACACCGCCTCGCGCACGCCGGGGCCAAGCACGCCGATAATCGGGACCCTGAAGTGATTTTTGATCACGGGCAGCGCAAGACTTGAGACAGTGTTACAGGCAACACAAATAAGCTTTACATCATGCTTAAGGAGAAATAAAATATTCTCTATAGAAAAACGGATGACAGTCTCTTTTGATTTTATGCCGTAGGGAACGCGGGCGGTATCGCCGAAATAAACGATATTCTCCGAGGGCAGCTGGCGGATCAATTCCTTGACCACCGTTAACCCGCCCACGCCAGAATCAAATACGCCAATTGACTTCATCTCTGAGCAACCTCCATCATTGTTGAAACCTCTGCGAAATCTCTAATGCCTTCTGCGATATTCTCCGCTAATTTCTGGCGGTAATAACTATTCTTTAACAACCTCTCTTCCTCACGGTTTGAGACAAATCCTGTTTCTACAAGGACTGCCGGCATGCGCGTGCCCTTGAGCACCGCAAAACGCGCTCCTTTGATCCCGATAATACGAGAATCAGAATTATCGTCCATTGAACGGCAAATCGAACGCGATAGCGCGATGGACTCCGCCTGATTTGAAGTATAGATCATATCCCAGATTATCGCTTTTAAAGCCAGGGAATTACTCGCCATCTCAAAATGCTTCACTTTGATCGGCACAGAACGCGCGGAATTATAAGCGCGTTTAGAATCATCGACGCTGGGCGCGACATAATAAACCTCAAAACCATTCATACTTCTGATACGGTTAGCATTGGAATGGATACTGATAAAAAGATCCGCATTAGCGCTATTGGAGATCGAAACTCTGCCCAAAAGTGAAATAAACCTATCGCTTGAACGCGTCATCACTACTTCAACGCCATCAGCGCGCAGAATATTCGATAGCCTTCTTGCGACATCTAGATTAACATCCTTTTCCTTTAGGCCGCCCCTTCCCAGGGCTCCGGGGTCTTCTCCGCCGTGTCCTGCATCAATAACAACCTTTTTAATTTTTAAGGCTTTTCGGATAAGTTTACGCTCAGGATAATATTCCCTGAACAGGCTATCAAAGACTTGCTCTTTGAAACTGTACGGCAGGACTACCATCCCCTGGCTCACATCAACGGGATAAGCAATATGCGACGGCCTGCCATCCACCAGGATCAAAGTATCCCCCAACATCAGATCAATTTTATGCGCATCTTTAGTCAGGCTGATGGTCCGGGCAAAAATATCGTAATCCCAGCCGATGCCTTTGACGTTGCAAAGATTAACGAGAGAAATATAATCTATGCCGTTTACGTCATAGGTAGCAATAGATTCTCCGGTGGGAACAGTGGAACAGCCGGAGAGAAAAAAAATCAATAATGCTGAAAAGATTATTAAGTTATAGAATTTTTTCATAATATTTATTACGCAAAAATGTTGTCCCTTGTCTAATCGCCCCAAAAATCTCTTCGATATTTTCGGCACAAGCTTCGGGGCAAAATTTGTCTGCATTTAAATAGCTGGCAAATTTTGGGTGGCGCCGCACTCGCTGCTCGGCTTGTCGCCTCGCTGCGCTCGTTGCGGCATCCACCAATTTTTCCCTTATCGGGAAAAATTGGTGGAGGTGGGCGGAATTGAACCGCCGTCCCTAAGTAGACTGATAAAAGTCGCTACATGTTTAGTCTATCTTTTAAACTTAAGCTTGCACACTCCGCTAGACAGGATTGCGCAAGCCGCATCCTTTTTGTGTCTCGCCCGGGCCCCAAAGGCTAATTTACCCGGGCCAGCCTATTAAGTGCTCAATCTCAGGCTATAGGCGGCCCAAGTTGAGGCTTCCGCGTTTAGTGAACGCAGAAGGCTGGTACGCCCGCAAACCCCGGTTTCACCATTAACGGTGAAACAAAGGCTAAGCGGTTCAACGTAGTAACGTTTGCGTTTACATTGTGTAAGGATTGTTAACGCGGCTCACCTTACATCCGCGACATGCTACTTTTACCCGACATACCTAAGTCGAACCCTTTCACCCCCTGAAGTTTCAATAATTTTCCAAATCGGAAACTTCGTCCCGCCGAATGCTAGCAAAATTTCAGAATGAAATTTTGCAGCGTTTATGCGGCGGGGCCAATCTATCTTCTTCTATTCTTCATCGCCCTTCTCACCGCCAGATCGCTCTCCCGCTTTTTAATATCCTCTCGGCGATCGTAAAGCTTCTTTCCTTTACAAAGAGCTAATTCAATTTTCGCGAATCCACGGTCATTGAAATATGCCTTTAAGGGAACGAGCGTAAGCCCTTTTTGGGCAAGCTGGCCGGCCAATTTAATGATCTGCTTTTTATGCAGCAGCAGCTTACGCTGCCTTACCGGATCGACATTGAGATAACTTGCTTGCGCGTAAGGACTTATGTTTGTATTGTAAAGAACCACCTCTCCCTTATCAATACGGGCGAAGCTATCGTTGAGATTGATCTTTCCATCGCGAAGAGACTTTACTTCGCTCCCCCTTAGCTCGATTCCGCACTCAAAGCTCTCTAAAACTTCGTAATCCCTGTACGCCTTACGGTTAGTTGCGGTTATCTTACTCATTGTAGCACAAAGTGGCTGAAATATAAAATCAAAAATAGGGGTATGGTGATGACGCTTACAATGTGGCTGAAGAATATACCCTGGCTGATGAGCAGATCCTCTTTTTTATAGTGCCTGACGATCACCGACAGGGTTGTCGCCGAAGGCATGGCCAACTGGATCAGGATCAGGAGGCTGATTAACTGCGGCATTTTAAAAGTAAAAATGACCCATAGGCCTATCAAAGGAAGGATTATCATCTTAGCCAGTATGACCAGGAATACGCCTTTTTTGTCAATGCTGCCCAGGCTGATCTGGGCAAGATTTCCTCCGACAACGAACATCGCCAGGGGAAGCGTACAGTCGCCGATCATGCGTAAAGGTTTATAAAGTGCTTCCGGAACGAATCTCTGCAGGCCCAAATATATAAATAAAAGGCTGAATATCACCGCTATCACCGGAGGGCTGAATAAGTTTGCCAGCTCAAAATTCTTATTTTTATAGCAGCAGATCATGTGTGCTCCGACGGAAAACATGAGCAGGTTAAAACCAAGAAGAAATAAAAATAAATAAATGAACATTTCTCCTGCCAAGGCTGCGGGCAGGAGTGCCGCTACCAGGGCAAGCGGCAGATATCCGGAATTCTGAAAAGCTACCAAATTTAAAAACTGTATTTTTTTCTCTTCTCCCGAGATAAATCTAAGGAAAGGCAGGCCCACAACCCACCCTAACAAGGTTATAGAAATACTCAGTAACGGAAAGATCCACCACAAAGGATACAGATCAAAACGAAAATCCTTGATCAACTGGCAGAACATAAGAATAGGCAAGGTAATATCAATGGCCAGGCGGCTTAAGGCCTTAAGCCCTTCGCCTCCCAGGACCTCTTTTTTTACCAGTAAATACCCAATTGCGCCCAATAGAAAGATCTGGAATACGGCGGAAAATGCGATCTTAAACGAATCCATATTTAAAAATCCCCCCATAAATAGAGAAAGTATTATACCAAGAAAGCCATCGGGCAGCAATTCTTATTTGACAGATCAGGGGGGCTAGGATATACTTAAAGGGCATTTACGCGGAAGTGGTGCAACTGGTAGACACGTACGTCTCAGAAGCGTATGGGGTAACCCTTGAGGGTTCAAATCCCTCCTTCCGCATAGAATTTCTATAATTCTACTTCTGGAAATTCACCCCGAAGCGTGCGCAGGAAATTTCTGAGGCACCCCACAGAAATTTCCAAGCGATTACGCGAGGGGCAAGAAATCCCTTCCTGGAATCCACCCCACAGAAATTTCCGAGCGATTACGCAAGGGGCACGGAGATCCCCGCCATTAAGCACTTCGCAGATTTATTTAAGTTATCCCTCGCCTAAACACTCGAAAATTTCTTTCTAAATTTTCTTCGTAGGCTTCGGGATTAATTCGGCCATGCAATTTACCCCAGAGGGGTAGGCCTCCACCTCCTATAGGGGAGGGCCTTACGTTCACTTCGTTCCGTAAATTGCGGCCTCATTAAAAAAGGACTGAACGGTTAAGTCCAGCCCCTGTGTGCAAATGATTATAATGTAAGCTACTTAAATTGACTTTTACTTTAGGACGATTTGAGTTAATCCCACTTTTCTAATTTCTTCCCATCTTTATCTGTAAAATTACCTGTTAAAATCATAATTAAATCAATCAGTGCCCAAATCCAAACACCTCCTAATGTGAATATCATAAGGACAGCTGTGCCATTTTTTCCAACATAAAAACGATGGAAACCAAAAGGACCACCTATAAGGCATAAAATAAGTGCAATCACTCTCTTTCTTTCAGAAACTTCACTCATTTCTCCCTCCTTTTCTCTTGTAATAATATTATTGCTCAAACTCTAACCCTTTACATTATATTTTACCACAAATCCCAAGATTGCAAGCAAACAAAAAGGGCTGAACGGTTAAGTCCAGCCCCTTGTGAGATTGACTAAAAATAAGTTAACCTACCTATCCCTTCCTGATGCTTTCTTTAGGGCATCAAGGAAGTTAGGATTAATAGCAAACCCTAATGCTTCTGCCTTATGCACATCTGCCCAAGCTTTGTCATATTCTTTTCCTATATAAAAAGCAAGCCCGCGGTTAAAATAGGCATCGGCATAATTAGGGTTGATTTTAATGGCCGCGTTATAAACAGATATGGCTTGGGAAAATTTACCCTGGTCGCCATAGACTAACCCAATGTTGTAATAGGCGAGTGCATCATTAGGGTTGATTTCAATGGCTTTGTAGTAGTCAGAGATGGCTTGGGTGAAATTACCTTGGTCATAATAAACAACCCCGCGGTTAGTATAAGCCATTGCCAATTTGGGGTTGATTTGAATGGCTTTGTTAAAGTCTGAGATGGCTTGGACAAATTTGCCTTGGCTTGTGTAGGCATTGCCACGGTTGGTGTAAATTGCAGGTGTCGCGACATAATCATCAGATATGTAAATGCAAAAGAAAAAATGATTAAATAATAACTTTACTACATCATCTCCCGGAGCCATGGCTAGATTCCGCTCTTTAAATTCACGCATCTTATCGGGAGAAACACGGTATTCATCTTTTAACACCTGGTAACTACCCTCAACTTTATAGTATTTATTAAGTTCCACTATTTTGAATAATCCGTTTATAAAATCCGCAAAGATAACTTGCCGATCGCCCATGGGTATAATGTTAAAAACATGATCGTTAGTGAAAGCAACTATTACATTAATATCCAATAGATCTAGAATAATAGAACCCAGTTGGGAGACGGTACCACAGGCAACAAGACTCTGTCTATGCTCATCTTTCTTCTGTGGACTCATTTGACTGAGCTCAATTACCTGAAAGATGTCTTCTCCGCCAAAGCTGTTAACTAAAAGCCTTATCAGGGGATGCGGGTTTTGAGGGTTAACGCATTCCTCTTCCTCAAAGAGATTCCCCAACTTTAATGTAAATTGTACGAGCTGCTCTGGGTCAGATTTTACCTGGGCTGCTTCCTGCTTTAACTGGGGAAAGTTTATTTTGACCAGAAAAGTAGCGAGCTCTCTTTCTATGGCTGGCCAGGTGTTCTCAGGGTAATCCATAGTCTTTAGAAGCTTACGGATTTGCTCGGTATCGCTTGAGGACAGGTTAACAGTAGCCGAAGGAGACAAGGACACTTCCTCTATTGCCTGGCTTTGCACAACTCCATCAATGCTCTCAACCTCATCAAGAAAATATGTCAGTGGCACACCCATAAAGTCTATTTTTATATACTTATCTGTCTTTTCAATTAGCTTACCCTCTACAGACTTGCCTGATTTAAGAGCAATGGTTTCAGCAAAGGCAAAAATGGGAGAGCATAAGCATGCTGCCAACATTAAAATAATTATCCTTTTTTTCTTCATTTTTTATCCCTGTTGTTACAATTATACCACTTCAGTTTCAAAATGGTAAGGGAATAAGTAGCTAATCAAATCTTAGCACAATCATGGCACAAAATTGGCATAAAATCACTCCAAAAATGCCCTTTTCTGCTTATTTAACTTAATGTAATTTGAATTGATTAAAGGTAAGTTTACGACGAGGAATACTACTTTTCAGGAATTTGTGCTTAAAAAGGGGTTTTATCTGAAAATTATCCCTCCTTCCGCACCATTTTTTATCTCGTCGATATCATCCCTCTTAATTACTTTTCTGGCACAAATTCTGGCATAAATTTTTCCTAAAATGTAACTTTTTGACCTAACAAAAAGGACTGAACGATTAAGTCCAGCCATTGTGGAATTGATTAAAAACAAGTTAACCTACCTATCTCTTCCTGATTCTTCTTTGAGGTCATTAAGAAATCTAGAATTAACAGGATATCCTAATCCTTCTGCCTTATGTACATCTGCCCAGGCCTTATCGTAGTCTTTCATCATAAGGTATGCAGCCCCGCGATTGTTATAAGCCTCCATAAAATTGGGCTGTATTTCCATGGCTTTGGTATAGTCAGAGATGGCTTGTTCGAAGTTACCCCTTTCAGAATAAGCAATCCCGCGGTTGTAATAGGCGTTTGCACTACGAGGATTTATTTCAATAGCCTTTGTAAAATCAGAGATAGCTTGAGACGAATTACCTTGTTTGTAGTATAAAACCCCGCGGTTGTAATAGACGTTTGCACTACGAGGATTTATTTCAATAGCCTTTGTAAAATCAGAGATAGCTTGAGACGAATTACCTTGATTATCGTAGAAAGTCCCGCGGTTGTAATAGGCCTGTGCAAAATTAGGATCAATCTGAATTGCCTTGTTGAAGTAATAAATTGCTTGATCAATATCTCCAAAATCGAGATAAGACGTCCCTAAATTGGAATATATGGAAGCTGTAGCTCCAGAACTACTTTCCAATATCTGAAAATAATAATACATATTAAGTATTTCTTCCGTCTTTATTGTCTGGGACAAACCTTTTGATACGTTTTCCATTACCTTAAGTAACCTTTCGGGGGAAATCCTATATTCTTGTTTTAAGACCCAACTATTACGGCAGACCAGACTATAATATTCTTCTAGTTTTACTGCTTTTATTACTCTATTAATGAAATCAACAAATAGGACTTCTCTACTGTTAAGATACACGCAATTAAAGACGTGAGCTATGTTGCCTAGGGCAGACAATGCCTTTCCATTTACTTTAATTTCCCTGAAACCAACTAGTAAATCATCCAAATGGGCTACTTTTGCTTCAAACCCTAATGAATCCAACATAACATATCCCAACTGAGAAACAGCAGTACAAGCAATAAGTTCATACTTAACTTCTTCTTTCTTCTCCGAAGCGATAGAACTATTATCTATAGCCAGAAAGATATCTTCGCCACAAAGACTAACAACTAGTAACTTAGCTAGCGGGTGGGGGTGATTTGGATCAAAACAACCTTCTTGCTCAAGCAGTTCAGCTAAATCGATTAAAATATTTCCTAACTTAAAAGGATCGTTTTTTACAAGAACAACCTCATTCTTAAAATGCTCAAAATCTATCTTTTTAAATAGAATGTTGAGCTCTTTTTCTATGCTTGGCCAACTATTCTCAGGATAACCTAGCTTTTTAAGTTCGGCACGAATAGCGGATTCTTCTTTTGCTTTCGTTGATTGCTTTCCGTCAATACTCTCAATCTCATCAAAGAAATATGTGAGCGGCACACCCATAAAGTCTATTTTTATATACTTATCTGTCTTTTCAATTAACTTACCTTCTACAGACTTTCCAGATTTAAGGACAATAGTTTCAGCGAAAACAAAGGCTTGAAAACAAAAACTCATTGCCAATGCTAAAATAATTAATATTTTCTTTGCCATTCATTCCTTTCTTACTAATTTTACTTCAACCACTAACTCTTTACACCATATTCTATCACAAATTCTAAAATTACTGCAACCAAAAAGGGCTGAAACGTTTTAAACCCAGCCCTTAAAAAGTAGCTACTTGTATTAGACGGGTTTAGAAATCCTGGCACAAAATTGGCACAAAATCACTCCAAAAATGCCATTTTTTACATATCTAACTTAATGTAATTTGATTTATTTCAAGGTAAGTTTACGACGAGAAAAGCTGCTCTTGAGGAATTTGTGCTTGAAAAGGGGTTTTGCTTCAGAACTATCCCTCCTTCCGCACCAAATTTTTTCTCGTCGATATTCCTCCTCTCAGTTACTACTCTGGCACAAATCATGGCACAAAATTGGCACAAAATATAAAGGGCTGAACGGTTAAGTCCAGCCCCCTGTTGATTCGTTAAATAATTGCAACAGTAAGATTATTTACTGTTTTTTAGAAACTATGCTAATAAGTTTAGTTAAAAATATTGCAAAATAAACAATCAAGAGAATGAATCCTATTCCTGAATAACTCAAAAAGCCTCCTATAACCCTCAGATATTCATTATTGATTGTCCTAAATCCTACAGTTAACCAAAGGCTTAGTGATGTAAAAACTATACTTAATATAAAACTTGATAGTCCTGCCCAAGTTTTTTCATTAATCAATCCAAGGCCACAAATAATATGTATAACTGAGAGCAATAATCCAACTACCTGTAATGGCAAGTATATATACTCCCCTCTTGAAGCCCAAACACCAAAAATACTTGCAAGCCCCCATAAGGCACCAAGTACTACAAGCACCCACCCAATAATCTTGTCTTTCATATACCCTCCTTTTTAACCAACACCAACTACACAATATTTTACCACAAATCTAAAAATTGCAAACAATTTACTGAGCGGGTCTGAAACGTTTTAAGTCCACCCTTAAAAAGTAGCTACTCGTATTATACGAGTTTAGAAACCCTGGCACAAAATTGGCACAAAATTAGTCCGAAAATGCCATTTTTTGCTTGGTTAACTTAATGTAATTTGAGTTGATTTAAGGTAAGTTTACGACGAGAAATGCATCATTCGTAGGATTTGTGCTTAAAATAGACTCTTACTCGAGAACTATCCCTCCTTCCGCAATTTTAATCTCAAAAACCCCCTCATTTCTACTAGATTTCTACTACCCATCGTTTCTATCTCCATTCAAATAATTGTCTAATATCTGGTAAAATCTAACAAAGATTTTTGACAACAAAAAGGGCTAAATGGTTAAGTCCAGCCCTCATGTGGAAATAGCATATATTAAGTGAGTCTATTTATCCCTTCCTGATGCTTTCTTTAGCGCTGCGAGGAATTTAGGATCAACAGAATCCCCTAATTCTTCGGCTTTGTGCACATCACTCCAAGCTTTAGCATATTCTTGCTTGAAATAATACGCTATCGCTCGGTTGTAGTGGACTTCAGGAAATTTTGACTTTAACTCTATGGCTTTGTTAAAGTCAGATATAGATTGATCGTAGTTGCCTTTAGCATTATAAATAGTGCCTCGGCTATTGTAAGCTTCAGCAAGCTCAGGGTCTAATTTTATGGCTTCATCAAAATCGGATACAGCTTGGTTGTAGTTACCTTTATCTGCTTGAGCATTCCCTCGATTTAGATAAGAAGACGCATCATTAGGTTCAATTTTAATTGACTTATTATAATAATAAATTGCTTTATCAGGATTTTTTAAATCTGCATATACACGTCCAATATTAGGATATATGAAAGCTGTCGCTCCAGAACTATTCTCCATTATCTCGAAACAATAATACATATTAAGCATATCTTCCATTTTTATTTCTGAGGATAAACCTTTTGCTACGTCTTCTATCACCTTAGATAACTTTTGAGGAGGAATCCAATATTCTTTCTTTAAAAACCACCGTCTACCTACTAGCTCATAATACTTATTGAGATCTACTACTTTCACAACCGTATATAGAAAATCAATGAATACAACATTTCTGTTATTAAGATAGGCGAAGTTGATAACGTGACTAGTATCCATTTGATCTTTAATGAATGTGTCTTGCCCTCTGAAGCCAGCGAGCAAATCGGGTAAACAAACTATCTTTGCTTCAAAACCTAATAAATTCAATAGGATATGCCCCAATTGAGAAATATCAGAGCAAGCAACAAGATTAGTCGCAAGAGATTTTTTCTTCTCTAGAGCAATATGACTGTTATCTAAAACAGAAAAAATATCTTCACTGCAAAGACTAGAAACCAATAGCTTACTTAAATGATGCGGCTGCCGGGAATCAAGGTAGCCTTCCTGCTTAAGCAGCTTAACTAACTCTAATAGAATATTTCCCAGCTTTGCTGGATCGGATTTTGCAAGAGCAGCCTCTTTTTTAAAATGCTCAAAATTTATCTTTTTTAACAGGATATTTAGTTCGTTTTCTATACTTGGCCAGCTATCCTTAGGATAACCTAACTTTTTAAGTTCGGCACGGATAGATGGTTCTTCTTTAAGCCCAGAGGTAGAAGTGCTTTCAATATCTTGAGGAATAGTCTCTTTTCTTGAATAAGGCTCTTCTTTTGCGTTCATTACCTGCTTTCCATCAATGCTCTCAATCTCATCAAAGAAATATGTCAGCGGCACACCCATAAAGTCTATTTTAATATACTTATCTGTCTTCTCAATTAACTTACCTTCTACAGACTTTCCAGATTTAAGAACAATAGTTTCAGCAAGGACAAAGGCTGGGAAACAAAAACTCATTGCCAATGTCAAAATAATTATTTTTTTCTTTATCATTTTTCCCTTCTTACTAATTTTACTTCAACCAATAACTCTTTACACCATATTCTATCACAAATTCTAAAATTGTGAGCAAAAAGGGCTAAACGGTTAGGTCTAGCCTTAAAAATTACCTACTCGTATTAGTCGAGTTTAGAAACCCTGGCACAAAATTGGCACAAAATCACTCCAAAAATGCCCTTTTTTACTTACTTAACTTAATGTAATTTGAGTTTATTTAAGGTAAGTTTACGACGAGGAATTATGCCGTTGCAGAATTTATGCTTAAAATAGACTCTTGCTTAAGAATTATCCCTCCTTCCGCATAGAATTTCCCCAATTTTCCTTCCTGAAATTCATCCCGATGTCTGCGAATGAAATTTTTGAGGCAACCCACAAAAATTTCAGAGCGGTTAGACGAGGGACAAATTTGCCACAGAAACTTTCGAGCGATTACGCAAGGGGGTACGGATATCCCCCCCATTAAGCACTTCGCAGATTTATTTAAGTTATCCCTCGCCTAAACACTCGAAAATTTCTTTCGAAATTTTCTTCGTAGGCTTCGGGATTAATTCGGCCATGCAATTTACGTTCACTTCGTTCCGTAAATTGCGGCCTCATTAAAAAAGGGCTGAAACGTTTTAAGTCCAGCCCTGTAGGAATCAATGATATATTAACCTTACCCTAATTAGTCAATTTTTCCCATTCTCCGCTATTACAGTCAGGACATACTATAGAGATTTTTTGAAAAATGTTACCATAAGGTTTTGGTTTTCCTTGATAGCCACATCTTTTACATTTGATTTTACCAATATTCTCAACCATCTTTTTTGAATTTATAAACCAAGACAAAGTTAAAATAACAATCGCAACGCCAACTCCCCCCATTACCATATTCCAATCCATTCTGCCTCCTTTTTAGACAAGACCATTTGTTATATATTATATCACAAATCCAAAATTACTGGAAACAAAAAGGGCTGAAACGTTTTAAGTCCAGCCCTGCGGAATGTATAACCCGCCCCTAAAACCTATTTTCCCATATGACGCCGAATATCTTCAAGTAGAGACACCCAGGAAGAATTTGGTATAAATTCTTTTAACTTATTACTATAAATACGAAAACCATCTTCATCTCCCAGGGCAATACTCGCTATGGCTGCAGAAAAATAAGGCCCCATAATTGTGTTTTCAAGGGTCATCTTTTCGGCATACTCCGTGGGATTAAAATACAATTTATAATTCTTTAACATCCCTTCTACTCCACCTGATTTCTCTAAAATAGCTATACCGTCAAGAGACCATTCCAAAAACTTCTTTCTATCTTGCATAGCAAATTCTTTTTTTCTATCAATAAATGCATCTTTGAATGCCACCATATAAGCACTTAAACAGCTACCATTAAGTATTCTTAATAACTCCAGACGCATCATAAAACTATCTTTGAAATTAGCTGAAAGAAGGTCCAGCTTTATAATAAATTCGTATTTATCAGGACTATCGGGAAAAGATAAAGCCTGATAAAATGCGGCGTTTTCCTTAGTTCTATCCAATAGTTCAGCTAAAGTGATTTCTTCTTTTGAATTAAGCAACGCTTTCACATTGCTTATACTTATAGCGAAATTTAAATTCTGGGATATACTGCTTCCATCGTAAGACATTAAGATTTGCGTAACTACTCCTATAGCTTTTCCTTCTGGGTCCAGCAAAGGACCGCCACTACTGCCTGAAGAAATAGGACAAGTAAATTGAATCATCTTCCTATAGAGGCTCTCCCCTTCCTTCTGAGAAATTATTCCATCTGAAATTGAATACTGAAGCCCTTGGGGATTACCTATAGCAAAAACTTTTTCACCTATCTCTTCTTTCTCTTCATCCCCAAGAGCAATAAAATCTAGATCTCCTTCTGAATTTATCTTTAAAATGCATAAATCCTCAAGAATGTTATAATTCAAGCAAGATACAGGCTCATATTCTCTCCCATCTTTCAATCTTATAATTATGTTTTCCGCTGAATTAACCACATGATAATTAGTAACCACTATCCCGCTCTTGTCAATAATAAAACCGCTTCCAAATCCCTTATCTGTCTCTACGTAAACTACTGCTGGAGAGCATAACTTAAAGATATCCTTTGCGGATTTTTCTGATTTATCGCTTAAAAATGAAGAATTACTTCTAGAATCAACAAATTTTCCATCAATACTCTCAATCTCATCAAAGAAATATGTAAGCGGCACCCCCATAAAATCTATCTTTATATACTTATCTGTTTTCTCAATTAACTTACCCTCTACAGACTTTCCAGATTTAAGGACAATGGTTTCAGCGAAAACAAAGGCTGGAAAACAAAAACTTATTGCCAATGTCAAAATAATTATTTTTTTCTTTGTCATTTTGCCCATCTTTCTATTTTTACTTCAACCAAAAACCCCCTGCACCATATTCTATCACAAATTCCCAGATTACAATAAAAAAGGGCTGAACGGTTAAATCCAGCCCTAAAAAGTAGCTACTCCTATTGAACAAGCTTAGAAACCCTGGCACAAAATTGGCACAAAATTACTCCAAAAATGCCATTTTTTGCTTATTTAACTTAATGTAATTTGAGTTGATTTAAGATAAGTTTACGACGAGAAAAGCTGCTCTTGAGGAATTTGTGCTTGAAATAGAATCTTACTTAAGAATTATCCCTCCTTCCGCATAGAATTTTCCCTCTATGCCTTCTGGAAAATTCATCCCGAAGCGTGCGAATCCCAAACAAGGTGCTTCAGGGGGAGGCGATTACGTAAGGGGCACAGAGATCCCCGCCATTAAGCACTTCGCAGATTTATTTAAGTTATCCCTCGCCTAAACACTCGAAAATTTCTTTCGAAATTTTCTTCGTAGGCTTCGGGATTAATTCGGCCATGCAATTTACGTTCACTTCGTTCCGTAAATTGCGGCCTCATTAAAAAAGGCTGAACGGTTAAGTCCAGCCCTCCCTGGGAGTGAGTGAAGATAAATAAACCTATTTATCTCTACCCGATGCTTCCTTGAGTTCATTAAGAAATTCGGGATTTACAACTTCTCCTAATTCTTCTGCCTTATGCACATCTGCCCAGGCCTTGTCATATTCTTTTGTCGAATAATTGGCAAGCGCACGGTTATTATAGGCCTCTGTATAGTTAGGGTTGATTTCAATGGCTTTATTATAGTCAGAGATAGCTTGGGAAAAGTTGTCTTGATGCTGATAAACAATCCCGCGGTTGTAATAGGTATCTGCAGAGTTAGGGTCTATTTTAACGGCTTTGGTAAAATCAGAGATAGCCTGAGAAGAGTCGCCTTGATTATAATAAAGAATCCCGCGGTTTCTATAGGCCCTTTCATCGTAAGGGTTGATTTCAATGGATTTGGTATAGTCAGAGATGGCTTGAGTGTAGTCACCCCACCCCTCCTCATAGATTATCCCACGGTTATAATAGGTAAGCGCACAGTTAGGATTGATTCCAATGGCCTTGGTAAAGTAATAGATGGACTGATCAAAATTTCCTGCTTTTCCATAGACACAGCCAAGATTACTGTATATGCCAGGAGTTGCTGCGCAATAATCATTTATCCGAAAGGAAAAATAGAATACCTGTAAGATTTCATCTTTTGCTATACCAAACAAACCTCCTCTTACTGATGACTGTCTTTTCATCTGGAGCAATCTTTCCGGAGGTACCCGGTATTCTTCTTTTAATACCATATACTTTCCTTCAACTTTATAATATTCTTCAATGTCCACTATGATGAATATCAGATTTAAAAAATCTACAAATAAGACTTCTTTGTCATCAAAAAATATGCAGTTAAAGAAGTGGTTAGGCGTATCAGCCACTTTTACCTCAAGCCCTAATAAATCCAATGTAATATATCCTAACTGAGAAAGGGCAGTACAAGCAACAAGCAGATTCTTATATTCATTTTTTTCCTCTAACTTAATTGAGCTATCCTCTATCTGCTCAAGAATGTCTTCATGGCCAAGACTATTGACCAATAACTTAATCAGCGGGCGGGGACTTTGCGTGTCAAGATAACCCATTTCTCCTAATAATACACCTAGATCAGCAAAGAGTTGTTGTAATTTTGAGGGATCGGATTTTGCAAGAGCAACCTCATTTTTTAAATGCTCAAAATTTATCTTTGTTAATAGATTATTTAATTCTTTCTCTATGCTTGGCCAGCTATCCTCAGGATAACCTAATTTCTTAAGTTGGACACGAATAGCAGATTCTTCTTTAGGCCCAGAGGTAGAAGTGCTTTCAATATCTTGAGGAATAGTCTCTTTTCTTGAATAAGGCTCTTCTTTTGTGTTCATTACCTGCTTTCCATCAATGCTCTCAATCTCATCAAAGAAATATGTCAGCGGTACATCCATAAAGTCTATTTTTATATACTTATCTGTTTTCTCGATTAGTTTACCTTCTACGGTCTTTCCTGATTTAAGGACAATGGTTTCAGCGAAAATAAAGGCTGGGAAACAAAAACTCATTGCTAATGATAAAATGATTAACCTTTTCTTTGTCATTTTTTTCCCATCAGTATAATTCCAAAATTGCAAAAAAACTAGGAGGCGCTCCTATTTACGTTTCCACGCCTCAACACACTTTTTGTAGGCTTCGAAGGAAGGCTTTTTGGAAAAATCCCAGCGGATGAGGCCAAAATAATCAATGCCATTTTCCCAGTGCTCCTTACAGTCGCGGAAAAATGCCCAGAAGACTTTCTCGATATTCTTATCTTTGAGCAGCTCGGTATAGATCTCTTTTACCCACTGGGCCTGCTCTTCCTCCGTCGGATTTTGCCCCAGCCACCAGTTGCCGGTTTTAATATCTTTACCAACGCCGGGGCAGCCGATTTCCGTGACCCAGATTTTCTTGTGTCCGTCGCCGTTTCTTAACATGATCTTATAGGCGATCTTAGGATAGTTCAAGACCCCCTTTATGGCGTTATTGTCTTGGGGTGTATAAAAAATATGGATATTCAGGATATCAAAATAATCCTTGTCGCCGTTATCGTATAGCTGATTAATACTAGAAACCCCTTCCGCAAGCCCGCCGTTTAGAATCAGGCAATCCGGGTCCTCTTTTTTAGCCGCGATATATACTTCTTTTAGAAGCGCGCAATAGCTCTTCAAGCCATCCTGAGCCGACCAGTAAATCGTGGAATCCGGCTCGTTCCATACTTCCCAGTATTTTATCTTATCCTTATAGCGGCCTATTACACGCACGGCATAATCCGCGAATAACTTATTATCCTTAGGCGGACAGTTCCATTTTCCGTTGGCAGCTGCCCAGCCGGTATTGTAATTAAAAAGGCCAAGTATTTGGATCCCGTTTTTGTAAACCAGCTCCACTATTTTATCATATTTAGCAAAATCGAACTGCTCATCCTGCGGCTCAATATCCTGCCAGAGAAAATCCATCCTTACCCAGGCCACACCCGCTTCCTTCATCAGCTTGATAGATTTCTCCATATCCTCAACGCTCGCATATTTATAATTTGCCCAGTCGAAATCCCAATGCAAAAATTCCAGCACACCAAAAGGACTGTGCAAATTCGACTCCTTCCCCTTAAGCGAACATCCTGCGCACAGAATTAAAATTATACCTAAGCCCGACTTTACTATTTTATTTATGCGGCGCCTGTTCAATATTGATATAATCATCAAAATCAATGCCTTCGCCCAACTCCTGCTTGACCACCCTGACCCTGTCGGGAACATAGGGGTGAGTCTTGTAATAGGTGCGTGGACGAAGCGGCTTATGCCGGTTTACTTCCTGCAATGTCTCTAAGAATTTAATCATCGCATGCGGGTCATAGCCGGATAATTTGCAATAGCGCGTGCCAAGCTGATCCGCCAAAAGCTCATCCTCCCGCGAATATCCCAATAATAATTCCGTAACAGCGGCGTCTGCGGCAGCGCCCACATCCCCTCCTGCGGGAGCCTGAGCGACTAATATCCTTAATATAGAATACCCCTGCATTGCCTGCAGCCTTTTAATGCTGTGCCGGGCGACAATATGCCCAATCTCATGGCCGATAACGCCGGCCAATTCATCATCGCTGGCTACCTTATCAACCAGCCCTTTAAATATATAGACGTATCCTCCGGGTAAAGATACCGCATTGACTTCCTCGTCATTAAGAACATAGAAATGGTAATCTATATCTTTCCTGTCGCATACCGCGGCGACTTTCTTGCCGATATCCTCGACGCGTTTCTGAACTAAGGGGTCTTCTACAAATTTATATTCCTTTTCCACTTCCTTAGAGATGGCTTTACCCATCGCCACTTCCCGGTCAGTGCTATAGATATATGTTTCCTGCTCGCCGGTGACGATGTTGTACTCGGTAGAGCAACCGACGCACAACGCTGTACATATGACGCAGAACGCAAAAACGAAAATTTTCACATCCAGCTTTTTTAACATCAAATACAGCCTGCGCAAAGGCAGGCCCACGACATTATAAAAACAGCCTTCGATCCGGCGGATAAAAAACGCGCCCTTCCCCTGGATATCGAAACTGCCTGCCTTATCAAGCGGCGAAACCTGACGGAAATAATCAGCGATTTCGGCGTCATTCAGTTTATCCATATAGATCTTAGTCTTCTCGCACGCTGTCAGCATCTTCTTCTTATCGATATCGATCACCGCCATGCCCGTATAAAGCCACTGGGCTTTTTGGGTTAATTTTTTAAGCGTGATCTTTGCATCTTTTAAGTCCTTTGGTTTGCCGAAAATCCTGCCGTCCTGCACGACAATAGTATCTGCTGCGATAATAATGCCGCTTTTGACTTTCCCTGCTGCCTCTTTCGCTTTATTTAAGGCATTGCTTTTTACAAGCTCAGGATAAGTCAGCCTGCCGCGGGCTCTTTTCTCTCTGATCTTGCTGGGAATGATCTTAAATTTAAGCCCGAGTATGGTCAGTAATTTTTTACGCGCTTTTGAATCAGAAGCAAGATATATTTTTCTCATCTTTTTTCATGGCGGCACTTTCGCCCGCAAGATACCCCGTCGAGAACGCCGCCTGCAGGTTAAATCCGCCGGTATCCGCGTCAATATCGATCATCTCGCCGCAAAAATATAGCCCCTTGATTATCCGCGATTCCATGTTGCGCGGATCTATTTCCTTCAGAGTCACTCCGCCGCGGGTGACCATTGCCTCTTCTATGGGAAGCGCTACGGCGATATCCAGGCGCAAGCCCTTTAAAAGCATAACAAGCTTCTCCCGCTCTTCCTTAGAAATTTGGGAAGCCTGCTTATCCGGATCGATCTTAGCAAGTTCTATGAAACAATCAACCAGCCTTTGCGGCAATAAATTCTTGAGGACATTTTTGATGGTTTTCTTCGAATTCGCCTGAAACTCCCGCAAAAACCTGGCATTCAGCTGCTCCTTAGCTAAAGCGGGTTTTAAATCTATTTCCACAAAAACCGGCATTCCTTCACTGAGCGAATCCACAACCTTGCCGCTTAACGTTAAAACCAATGGCCCGGATATGCCAAAACCCGTAAAGACTAATTCACCGATTTCTGAAACAATCACTTTCTTGCCATGAGTGAATTTGAGCCGGATATTTTCTAAGGTTAACCCCTCTAAATCTTTGACAAACTTCTGTTTTGTCTTAAGAGGCACTAGTCCCGGCCTTAAGGCAGTGGCATGGTGCCCTAATTCCCGGGCTATCCCCAGGCCTTCCCCGGTTGAGCCGGTAAAGGCATAGGAAATACCTCCGGTGGCAAGGATCACTTTATCTGCCGGAATGGGCCCTGCATCCAAGATAATCACTTCTTTTACTGCGCCGCCCTGCACAGATATAGACTTTGCCTGCGCCTTAAGGATGATCTTCACCTTATTCTTTTCTAATTCTTTTTTGAGGGCTTCTAGCACGCTGCCTGAGCGGTCGGTGACCGGAAAAACGCGCAGCTGCCTCTCAGTTTTAAGCTTTAGGCCGCGCGACTCAAAGAAATCTATCAGGTCCTGGTTAAAGAATTTCTTGAAAGCATCGCGTAAGAATTCCCCGTGATGCGAGAATCTTTTTAAAAATGCATCCAGGTCACAGGCATTGGTAAGATTACAGCGGCCTTTGCCGCTTAAAAGAAGTTTTTTACCTAAGGATGAATTTTTCTCGATGAGAGTTACGTCTTGATGCAACTGGGCAGCTCTGATTGCCGCCATCATTCCGGCAGGACCACCACCAATAACGACTATCCGATTGACATTCACTAAAGCTTAAAAATATTCGTTTTTGCCCGCTTTTTAGCGCAGTTCCCTACAATCCAAAATCTACGATGGAAAAAATCGACTCTAATTTCAACCCCGCTTTTGCCAGATTATCCGCAGCGCCCTCTTTCCTATCCACGATCACAAACGCGGTATCCGCGATTATCCCGATTTTATCCAGGGCATCTTTGGCCTCAATCAATGCCTTACCCGTAGTAGCCACATCATCGACCAAGATCACCCTGCTTCCCGCTTCTAGAGCCGGGCCTTCCACCTGCTTTCCCATCCCATGCTCTTTTGCGACCTTACGCACGATAAAAGTTTTAATCGATATATTTTTCAAATGGGCTAATGCCGCAACTGCGCCCACAATAGGATCCGCTCCCAGTGTCGGGCCTCCGATTGCGTCGATATTCCTGCCCTTAGCCATCTCAAGCATAATAGATGCTACCAGATACGCTCCTTCCGGCGTCAGCGTGATCACCCTTCCGTCAAGATAATAATTGCTTGTCTTGCCGCTTGAAAGCACAAAACTACCACGCTTAAGCGCCTCCTTTTCCAGGAGCGTGCGCAGCTTTTCCTTTAATCCCTTAATACTGTTCTCCATAGTAGATTTATTTTACTCTCTGGCTTTGCGCCTGTCAAATGTATTAACGCCTGAAAAAATTCGCCTTGCTCCAGGCCCAGTTAATGATCTTTAGCCACGAATTTTTATTTATTCCCCCCTCTTTCTTTCGGCGTAACCCTTACTATATACTGATTTCCGATATGCTTTAGGATCTCGATATTGAATTCTTCGCCCTGCCGCTGGATATCCTCAATGGAAGTTTTCTTCTTAAATACGCAATAAGTCACCGGCTGACTGCGCAGAAAATCCGCGACCTTCTTGTCGGTATCCAGGAAAGTGATGGGGTGAGGGCTGAAAAAATTCTTTCCGTGAGGATTCATGATCGCAACATCTTTATTCGAGTAATACCTTATCCCGCGGACAAAGACTTTAGAAGCCGCAATTGTTCCTTCGACCTTGTAGTTCTTTAATAGGTAATCGCAGGTGTCTTTTAGGGAAAGTTGTGGCTCGATATCCTTGGCGATAAGCGGGATGACGGAAAAAATTATAGGGACAAAAAGCATCAACGCGTAAGCGCACTTAAAGAATTCACGGCGCCTGAGCTTCAGATAAAAAAATCCTGCCTGAAGCGCAAAAAGCAGTATTAAAAGATAAATTGGGATTTTAGAAGACAGGTATTTCAAGATATAGGAATGGAAAGCAAATACGCCTACGACAAGGCTTAACGTAAAAAATACTATAATTAACAGCGTAATTAATGAAGCCAGCTGTAGCGCGCGCTCGTGCTTCTTTAAAGAAACAGCGTCGCAAATGAAATCTCCGGCAACTATTGCCAGGGCCGGGAACATGGGGAATATATAGCTGGCCAGCTTTGAATGCGCCGGCTGAAAGATCAAAAAAACCACACCGATCCAGCTGATCAGGAATGCATAAATCGGCTCTGTCTTTTTCCATGCGTCCTTAAATAATAAACCTAAGGAAATAAACACATACAGGCTCCAAGGAAACATCCCCATGATCATTGAACCCGGATAAAAATACCAGGTATCGGCAGAAAAATGTTCAGCCTCTATCAGGCGCCGCAGATGGTCATTGACAAAGAATTCGTCGGTAAATGCGGACCCGTATTTCTTGATCATCAGGATATACCACGGCAGAGAGATCAAAAGAAAAAGAATAAAGCCCCAGAACGCATATCCGGAAAATCTAAAGTTAAAATCCTTCCTGAGGGCCAGAAAAATAAAAACCACTATTATAGGAATGAATAATCCAAGCGGCCCCTTGCTTAAAACAGCGCAGGCGCAGAAGATGAAGAATAATAAGATGCTCAGGCCCTTCCATTTCTCCCTGGCGTATCCCCAGAAAAAGAAAAGCAGCGCCAAAAGAATAAATACGGAGAATATCATATCCGTAAAAACTGTCCTGGATAATCCGATATAGAGGCCGCTGGACATGAGTATAAGGCTTGAGAGCATCGCCTTTCTCTTATCCTTAAATCCGATAACACATAAAAGATAAATGGCGATCACTCCGATTGTCCCGAAAAGCGCCGGAAAAAACCGCGCGCTGAAACTATTGACCCCGAAAATAATAAACGCGATACGCATCAGCCAGTACAAAAATATCGGCTTTTCAAACTGCGGCTGGCCGAATAAATAAGGGGTCATCCAGGTCTTATGCTGGACCATCTCTACGGCAGTCTGAGTGTAAAAAACCTCATCGGGATAAGTGAGGCTTAATATGCTGTTTCCAAATATGAAGAATATGTAGCACAAAGCCGATAGAACAAGTATATTCCTGATATTTTCTTTCATCATTTGACCCCGCTGCTCAATAATTCAGATATAGTCACAAAGCGGTATCCTTTTTCCCTAAGTTTTCTTACTAATCTGGGGATACACTTGACTGTCTCGTCGCGATTTCCGCCTTCTACGCTGAATGTCCCTCCGCTATCATGAAAGAGAAGGATGTCTCCCGGCTGGATATGGCGCAGGATATAGCTTACGATCTGTTTATCATGAAAAGTCACCCAGTCTTTGGAATTTAACGTCCAGAGAATGATCTTATACCCCATCTTATCAATCGTTTTCTTTTCGTTCCAGGTAAGCCAAGCCTTGGGCGGCCGGAAATACTGCGTAGTTTGACCGGTCACATCCTTTATGGCCTTCTCGGCATCCTTGATCTCATTGACCAGCTCGTAATCCTTATAATAGATCAGGACATGGTGGTCATTAGTATGATTTCCGATTTCATGCCCTTCTATGGCAACGCGCCGAGCTGTTTCAGGATATTTTTTTACGTGCTCACCGAGCATAAAAAATGTCGCTTTGACACCCGCTTTCTTAAGTTCATCCAGTATTTTTGGCGTCCAGGCCAAAGATGGTCCATCATCAAATGTCAGCGCTACCACCAATTCATCCGTCCCAACGCGGTAGATCGTGCCTTTTCGCACCAAGACCGCCTGATCGAAGAATACGGTGAATACCGCGACTGCTAATCCGGCTAACGCCAAAATGATAAATATAATTATTAACGGCCTAAAAATCTTTTTCATCAGCCAATTATTATAGCATCATATCTATATTAAGCAACCAATAAACAGGCTTGAAACTTCAACTTGCGACTAGCGTCAACCTTTAAGCTTTGAGTCAAAAGGTTGACAAACACTTATTTCATTGTTATCATAATGTCTATGTTTCGTCGCCTGATACACGGTTTAACGCAGATTCTGTATCCTAAAGTCTGCCTCTCCTGCAAGAAAAAATTGGGCGCAGAGGCTAAAGACGGTTTTATCTGCTCACAGTGCCGGGGGAAGATCAAGAAAAACCTTCCTCCCTTCTGCATATCATGCGGCAGGCAGCTGGAAAAGCGCTGGTTTGCCAAAAACATCTGCCCGTCGTGCCAAAAAAAGAGATTGCACTTTGACCGGGCTTTCAGCCCTTTCGTATATGACGGGATAATCAAAGAACTGATCCATAAATTCAAATACGGCGGCAGGGAGCATCTGGGGCTGCCATTAAGTGAGCTGATGACTGACTTTATAAGAGATTACCGCCTGCCTATGGACTGTATTGACTGTATTGTCCCCATCCCGCTGCATAATACGAGGCTGCGCGAAAGAGAATTCAATCAGGCCCAGATCTTAGGCAGGCAGATAGCGCTTGAATTTAAAATTGATATTTTAAATGAGGCGATTGTCCGGACCCGCCATACAAAGACGCAGACAGATTTAGAAATACGCGAGCGTGCCGCAAATGTAAAGGGGAGTTTTCGGGTAAAGGATCCTGAAGCGGTAAAGGGGAAAAACGTTCTTGTTATCGACGATGTCCTGACTACAGGGGCGACCT
>Ga0315289_10002517_pt1 | contig 28033 bp, 23 predicted proteins | sample YL17G11_40_MG_FD_203452 | JGI IMG/M metagenome (GOLD analysis project Ga0315289, IMG submission 203452) | Sediment microbial communities from Yellowstone Lake, YNP, Wyoming, USA - YL17G11_40 | ecosystem: Environmental > Aquatic > Freshwater > Lake > Sediment | place: USA: Wyoming | collected... | reverse complement strand
TGGACTCGCCGCCCGTGCTGCACGTGACCGACGGGCGGGTTCTGGCCGCCCAGGCCGATGCCGTCATGTTGGTTGTCTGGGGCGGCGTGACCTCGCGGACGCTGGTCACCCAGGCCAGGGACCTGCTGGGCCAGGTGAACGCCAACGTGATCGGGGTGGTATTGAACAACGTGGATCTGTCGGCCTCCAGTTATTACGGGCGCTACCGCTACCGCTATTACAGGTATGGTGCGGAACGCGAAGAACCCGAGACGCAGGAGGTGCAGGCGGGGGATTGATCCCCGGGCGCAGCGGGCCGGGTCCCTGACCGCCTGACTTGGTGGCTTTTGTCCACCGGTGGGCGACCACCAGCGTCAATGCCGCTCAATTTTCGCGTCAGAGCCGCGGAGCGGCGACTGAGCTTAGCCCAGCACTTCAGTGCTGGGTCAATGGCGGGAGATCGGTAAGTCCCGTAGGGACGGCTGAAACCCGCGCTGGCAAAGGCGCTCAGCCGTCCCTACGGGACTCGGCTGGATACGGCCCCACCCAGCACTGAAGTGCTGGGCTAAGTTCAAGGGCCCCTACGGGGCCGGGGCAGGGCTTGGCCCCAAAATTAGGTGGCATTGACCACCAGCATCGCCCCTACGGCTGCCGTTCATCGACCGCCGATGGCATGAACAAGGCGAAGGTTTTCGCGCGGATCGTGTTTCTGCTCGCCGCCCTGCTTTACCTGGCGGAGGTGACGGTGCACGGCTTCGCCGCTTGGTTGCTCGACAGCCGGCAGCCCAAGAACGTCGAGCTGGCCGCCAAGCTGGATCCCGGCAATCCGGCGGTGTGGACAGCGCGTGGCGCGCACCTGCTGTTTTCCGAACAGGGATTCCAGCCCGAAAAGGCCGTTGAAGCGTACTTGCGTGCCGCCGCGCTGAATCCGCTCGATGTCCGGAATTGGGACGGTCTGGCCGACGCCTATTTCCAACTGCACGAGCCCCGCAAGATGGAAGCGGCGTTGCGCGCGGCGGCTTTCGCCAGCCCCCATTCCCCGGCTGCCGCCTGGCGGCTGGCCAATTTCCTGCTTCTGGCCGAACGGACCGGGGAAGCCTTTTCCTATCTGCGCGTTGTGGCCCACAGCAGCCGGCAGTTGCGCCCGGCGGTCTTCGACATCGCCTGCAAGGCGGCCGCGGATCCCGGCGTGGTTTTCGACCAGGTGGTCCCCAGGGATGCCGAATGCCTCGGCGATTATCTCCGTTTTCTGATGGCACGACAGAAACTGGGCGAGGGTGAGCCGGTTTGGGCGGCGCTTCGCGCGGCCCGTTCCGTGGAAGCGCAACAGCTCGGAAGCGACTATGCGGGGGCGCTGGCGGCGGCCGGCCAGGGCCAGGCGGCACAGCGGACATGGGGCCAGGTATTGGCCGACTCGGGGCGTGAAGCGGCGCGCCGGCCGGGTGACTTCCTCACCAACGGCGATTTCGAGCTGAATATGCCGAATGCGGGCCTGGATTGGCGTTTTCAGCAGCAGCCCGGCTATGAGATCAGCATCGATAACCTGGTCGCCCAGCAGGGCACCCGCTCGCTGCGTATCACTTTCAATGGCACGGCCAACCTGGATTTCGGCGGGGTCTGGCAACTGGCACCCGTCCCACCGAACCGCCGGTGTCGGTTTCGAGCCTACATGAAGCTGGAGAACGTGAGCACGGACCAGGGCATCGTCTTCTGCGTCAGTCCGGTCGCGGCCCCGCGCGCCGAGCAGTTCGTGGCCTGCACGGAAAACAGGGTCGGGACGGAGCCTTGGACGGTCCGCCAGCTTGATTTCCACACCGGCCCCGGTACCTCGGTTGTCCTGGTACAGGCGCGGCGCCGCCAGAGCCAAAAGCTGGACAACCTGATCCAGGGCAAGGTGTGGATCGATGACGCAGTGATCGAACCGGTGGGCCAGCAGTGAGAACTCACCACGGCGGCCCATCCGTGTTGATCCGTGTAGGAGTCGTACCATTCGTTGTTTTTTTTAGCAGCGAAACGCCGGCCCGACCAGGGGCCGGCGGGACGCCAGCGCTCCATCAACGGCCGCCTATGGAGCGCTGGCGTCTCGCCGGCCCCCCGTCTTGCACTCGCGGCTGTGTTGGTTCCGGCTATGCTGGTCCAGGTTCATCTGTGGTGATGATCCAGGGGTCGAGGGGCACATGTTTCAACCTGAAGAGCACGCTTCCGCGGAACGCAGTCTGCAGCTTGGGGGCCTGCTCCTGGCGGTGGTGTTCACAGGCAGCGTGCTGGCTTTCGGTGGTGTCAGACCGACCGCCTACGTGCTGATGGAAGCGGGCGTTGTGGCGGCCGCGATCCTCTGCTTCTGGCGCGGCTGGCCGAGGATTCCGCGGCTGGCGGTGCTGGTGCTGGCTGTCATTGTCGGCGTGCCGTTGCTCCAGCTTGTCCCGCTGCCGGCCGGCTTGACCGCGCTGCTTTCCCCCAATCGCGGCCTGTTTGCCGCCCAACTGCTCTCCCCGTTTTTCCCACCGCCCGCCTATCTGGCCCTGTCACTGAATCCGCACGCCACCGAAGTGGCCGTGTGCAAGCTCATTGCCTACGCCCTGGCTTTCCTGGTCGCGTATAAGCTTGCGGTTCGCGGGCGCGGCTCCATCCTGCTCCGCACCCTCCTCATCGTCGGTCTTTTTGAAGCCTGCTATGGCTTGGTCCAGTACCTGGCAGGGTGGCAGTACATCTTCACTTATCGGAAAGTGTTTGGCACCGACGACGCCACCGGGACTTATATCAACCACAACCATTTTGCCGGACTTCTGGAAATGGTCTTGCCGTTTGTTCTGGCCGGCGCGCTGTTCCGGCGTCCGCAACGCGCGGAGCTGGGGGTGAAGAGAAAGCTGCTGGCCGCCATCTCTTCCGAGAGCAGCTCCAGGCTGCTCTCGCAGGCCATGGTTCTTGTCATTCTCAGCCTCGCCCTGGTTTTTTCCCGGTCGCGGATGGGAATCGCCGCTGCTTTCGCAGGGCTCCTTTTGGTCGGCGTCCTGTCTTACTTGCGACAGCGGACCCGCTCCGTTGTCTGGCTGTTGCTGTTGCTGTTGCTGATCCCTGCCTGCTACGCATTCTGGATCGGCACAGACGCGGTGATTTCACGTTTTGAAGACTTGAACCATGCCGGAGCCATGGAGCAGAGCCGGCTTCCCGTCTGGAGAGATACACTGCGTGCGGTGCGAGACTTCAAGTGGGTCGGAACGGGGTTGGGCACCTACGAATCGATCTTCGGGCGCTATCAGACCGATAAGCTCGACAGCTACTATGAGCACGCGCACAGCGACTACCTGGAATTCGCTGCGGAAATAGGCGTTCCCGCGGCCGTGTTGCTTTTCGGCGGGCTATGGGCGCTTCTAGCGACCGTTGCGCGAGCCGCGGTCGTCAGCAATGACCGGGGAAGCCGGGTTCTGGCCGCAGGTTGTGCGGGCGCCTTGGCTGCCATCCTTTTGCATGCCGTTACGGACTTCAACTTGCAGATTCCGGCCAATGCCCTGCTGTTTTGCTGGGTGGCGGGAACCGCGATGGGCGTAAGCTGCCGGTTGGACGACCGACGTATTTCCAATTTGGGAGAGATGGGAAGCGCTTGACGGGTTCGAGGAAGGTTCAGACCATGCCGCTTGCTCCTCGCTCCCGGCTTTGACTATAATACGTCCTCGTTGCGTCGTCTTATAAGCGCGAGGGGCTGAGAGCGGGGGCGGGGACGGCGGGGGCAACCCACAGCATTTTGGGAGGGAGAACGACCGGCCCCTCGAGGTGTCGCCAGGTTTTTACTGTGGTGTCTCAGAAATAAGTTGACAATGGCGAAAGCACAGGCAGGAGGCGGAAGGCAGCAAAACCAAGCGGTTGCCGCCTTCTGCCTTCTGCTTTCCGCCTTCGGCCTGTGGCGAGCCATTTCTGAGACGCTACGCTAGCTTGAAGCTTCGCCAGGGGTGTGGCAGGATCGGGCGCTGTAAGCCACAGGGCGGAGCTGTCTAGTTATGGCTCAGGGCAGCGTCAGTTGGTACGCGGCTTACACCCGGCACCAGCACGAGAAAGTCGTGGCCAATTTGCTGGCTCGTAAAGGGATCGAAGTTTTTCTGCCGCTTTACCCGGAGCGCAGCCGGTGGGCCGACCGCATCAAGGTTCTGCAAAAGCCGCTGTTCCCCTGCTACGTCTTTCTCCATACCGATTTGCGGTTTCGCTTGGCGATTTTGCAGACCCCAGGCGTTCATTTTCTGGTGGGAGGCAACACCGGTCCGGCGCCCATTCCGAAGGAGGAAATCGAGGCCGTTCAGCACGCACTCGAGAGCCGGCTGCTGGTAGAACCCTACCCGTTTCTTTCGGTCGGCGATTGGGTCCGCGTCAAGGCCGGACCGCTCGCAGGCATCGAAGGAATCCTGGTTCGTAAAAAGAACGCGGAGCGCCTTATTCTCTCTGTCGAGATGCTGCAAAAGTCCGTTGCGGTGGAGCTGGACGGATACCTGGTCGAGCGGATCGATCGTGCGAGGTCACATCGTAACTGGCCTGCCGCGCTTGCGGCTGTTTCAAGGTGAACGGAGAGTGTGTCGAGTGTAATGTGCAGAAAGGTTTGGCGCACATTTCCCGTGCCCGAGGCGCCTAGAGGCACGCGCCGCCTAAACCAGCACCGCGCAATCGTGTAACCACACCTGGGGAACGAGCGTTGACGGAGAGTGACTAACTAAATGCCATGGTCTGATTCGAGCGTTCTCATCACCGGTGGTACGGGTTCCTTCGGCAAGAGCTTCACCAGAATCATGCTGAACGAGTATCGCCCCAAGAAGCTGATCATCTTCAGCCGGGACGAACTGAAGCAGCATGAAATGCGGGTGGGCGGCTTCGACCACGACTGCCTTCGCTATTTCATTGGCGACGTCCGCGACCGCGACCGCCTCAAGCGGGCGATGAACGGGGTGGACATCGTGGTGCACGCCGCAGCCCTCAAACAGGTGCCGAGCTGCGAATATAACCCCATCGAGGCGGTGGCGACCAATATCAACGGGGCCAAGAACGTCATCGACGCGGCGCTCGACGCGGGCGTGAAGAAAGTTTTGGGGCTGAGCACCGACAAGGCGGTGAACCCCGTTAACCTATACGGCGCTACAAAACTGGTCGCCGAAAAACTGTTCGTGCAGGCCAATTCCTACAGCGGCGAGGGGCCCACACGCTTCGGTTGTGTGCGATATGGGAATGTGGTGGGCAGCCGGGGAAGCGTGGTGCCCCTGTTTCGCAAGCAGGCCTCTATGGGAGCATTGACCATTACCGATCCGCGCATGACCCGCTTCTGGATCACTCTCGAACAGGGCGTCCGGTTCGTTATTCGGGCCATCGAACGGATGCACGGTGGTGAGGTGTTCGTGCCGAAAATACCCAGCATGAATATCGTGGATCTGGCCGAGGCCATGGCGCCCGGTTGCCGGATTACCGAGATTGGCATCCGGCCAGGCGAGAAACTGCACGAGACACTGGTCTCCGAGGACGAAGCCCGCCATTCCCTGGAATTGGACGACATGTTCGTCATCCAACCCACCCATCCGTGGTGGAAGACCGGGAACTGGGCGGAAGGACAGCCGCTGCCCGACGGTTTTCGTTACACAAGTGACACGAACACCCAATGGCTGACCGGCGAGCAATTGCGCGTCATGACCGGCGAGACCCTGGAACACCGGGCCGCCGTGGCGTTTTAGAGAGATACACCGTTGTCATCCGGCTATATCCCATACGGCCGGCAGTGGATCGATGATGCCGACATCGCTGCGGTATGCGATGTCTTGCGTTCAGATTGGCTGACCACCGGACCGATGGTAGAACGTTTCGAGCAGGCGGTGGCCCGCTACGTCGGGGCGAGGCATGCGGTCGCGGTCTCCAGCGGCACCGCCGCGTTGCATGCGGCGCTCTTTGCGCTGGGCATCGGGCCCGGGGACGAAGTAATCGTTCCTCCCATGACTTTCGCCGCGACGGCCAACTGTGTCGTGTACCAGGGCGGCATCCCGGTGTTTGCCGACGTGGATGCCGGCACTTTGCTGCTCGACCCGGAAAAAGCGGAAGAGAAAGTCACGGCCCGAACAAAGGCCATCATCGCGGTCGATTACGCCGGTCAGCCCGCCGATTACGATGCGCTGGGTGAGATTGCCGCCAGACCGGCGATCGCGCTCGTGGCCGACGGTTGTCACGCACTCGGTGCCTCGTACAAGGGACGAGCGGTTGGTTCTCTGGCCCAGTTGACCGCCTTCAGTTTTCACCCCGTGAAGCACATCACCACGGGAGAAGGCGGGATGATCACGACGGACGATGATGTGCTGGCCGCCCGCTTGCGAATGTTCCGCAACCACGGCATTACCACGGACCACAGGCAACGCGTGGAATGCGGTTCGTGGTTTTATGAAATGGAAGAACTGGGCTATAACTACCGGCTGTCGGATTTTCAATGCGCGCTAGGGTTGAACCAACTGAGCAAACTATCCGGCTGGCTGGCCGACAGGCAGAACATCGCCGCTCGCTACGACTCCGCATTTCGGGGATCGGACAAGATCCGGCCGCTGGACGTCGGTCCGGACGTGACTCACGCTTATCACCTTTACGTTGTCCGGCTTTTGAAGGATCAGGACACGGCCGATCGCGCGGCGGTGTTCGCCGCGTTGCGCCAAGCGGGCATCGGCGCCAATGTCCATTACATCCCCGTCCACTTGCACCCGTTCTACCGGCGGCGTTTCGCTACCGGACCCGGTCTCTGCCCGGTCGCCGAGGCGGCCTACGAGCAGATTTTGAGTTTGCCTATGTTCCCGCGCATGCGGGACAATGAAGTTGACCGGGTGGTTTCGGCTGTCAGGCAGGCCGTCGGGTGAGGCCTGCGCGGCCGGCGCATGAAGCCAGGCAGCGCTCGGTAGTTCCCCAACCAATTCGTAGCTCCAACGCCACAAACGGAGGCTTCTTGATGTCGGAATACAGGATCCGCTACTGCGTGCGCTGCGTGATGCCGGAAACGAAACCAGACCTCCAGATCGACGAGGAAGGTGTCTGCAGCGCGTGCCGCTATTTCGAGTTCCGAAAGGCGGTGGACTGGGAAGTGCGCCGCAGGGAATTGCTGGGCATCCTGGACCGCTACCGCTCCAAAGACGGGGGCAACTACGACTGCATAGTTCCCGTAAGCGGTGGGAAGGACAGTCACGCCCAGGTGCTTCGCATGCTAGAACTCGGGATGAATCCTCTGTGCGTCACAGCCACGACATGCAAGCTATCCGGAATCGGCCGTCGTAACATTGAGAACCTGAAATCCCTGGGCGTCGATTACATCGAAGTCACCACCAACCCGGTGGTGCGGCGCAAGGTCAATCGCCTGGCTCTGGTGCAGGTGGGCGATATTTCCTGGCCTGAGCACGTCTGCATCTTCACCATCCCTGTGCGCATCGCCGTCCAGCACAACATCTCGCTCATTATCTGGGGCGAGAACTCCCAGAACGAATATGGCGGCCCAGCGGGAGACGCGGAGAACAACACGCTCACCCGCTGCTGGCTCGAGGAATTCGGGGGGCTGCTGGGACTGCGGGTGTCAGACCTGGTCGGACAAGACGAGATCCAGGCACGGGACCTCATACAGTATACCTACCCTTCGGATGCGGAACTGGCGCGGCTGGGCGTAACCGGCCTGTTCTTGGGCCACTACATGCCCTGGGACGGCTGGTTGCACGCGCTGATCGCTCAGGCGCACGGTTTTGAGACCTACCAGAAGACGGTCGAAGGTTCGCTGGTCAATTATGAGAACCTCGACAATTGCCACACAGGCATCCACGATTACTTCAAGTTCCTCAAATACGGCTTTGGCCGCGCCACTGATCTCGCCTGCCTACATGTTCGCCGCCGGCGCCTGCCGCGGACTGACGCCATGGCGCTCGTGAACAAACACGATGGGAGATTTCCCTGGGTCTACCTGGGTTGTCCAATCGAGGAGATTCTGAATGACATCGACATGTCCCTTGAGGAGTTCGTGGCGGTCTGCGACCGGTTCACCAACAAGAAGCTGTTCGTTTGCGATTCGAGGGGGAACCTGGTAAAGGACAGGTTTGGCAACCTGACCAAGGTGAACTACGACAATGTTCCGGAGGCCGCGACTCGCGTGGGTTTGCCGGCGCGGTCGCCAATATGAATCGCCCACCCGCATGCGGATGGGGTAACCAGGGATGCAGAAGGTTTCCGTTGTCGATTATGGCATGAGTAATCTGGACTCCGTTGCCCGGGCCATTGAGGAATGCGGAGGGACCCCGGTGATTGTGGGGCGGTCCCAGGATCTGGAAGACGCTACCCGTATCGTCCTGCCCGGGGTAGGCGCTTTCGGCGACGGGATGCGGAACATCCGGGAGCGCGGGATCGATCGAGTCTTGCGCGACCAGGTTGTGGAGAAGGGCATACCGCTCCTCGGTATCTGTCTGGGCATGCAGCTTCTCGCCACGACAGGTTACGAGGGCGGCGCCACCGAGGGCCTGGGGCTGATCGACGGGGAAGTTAGACGGTTGGAGCGCGACGCGCCTGCCACGCGAATTCCCCACGTGGGCTGGAACCAAGTGGATTTCGTTCGCGAGTCGCCGCTCTTCGCCGGCATTCGTTCGGGCGGGGACTTCTATTTCGTCCACAGTTATCACTTCGTGTGCAGCGACGACAAAGATGTACTTGCCACAACGCCTTACTGCGGCGCTTTCGTTTCGGTTGTGAGCAAAGGCTACATTTGGGGGGTGCAGTTTCATCCCGAAAAGAGCCAGCGTCTTGGCCATCAACTCCTTCGGAATTTCATCTCGCTCTAGCATCCGCTGGAATTCCCATGCTGAGAATCCGCATCATGCCGACGTTGCTTTACAAGGATGTCGGACTAGTGAAGGGTATAAGCTTCGACAGCTGGCGGCGCGTGGGAAGCGTGATGCAGGCCGTCAAGGTTTACAACATGCGGGACGTCGACGAACTCGTGTTCCTCGACATCACCGCCACCCGCGACGCTCGTTCCCCGGACTTTGCTCTGGTCGATGACATCGCCGATGAGTGCCAGATGCCGCTCACCGTGGGCGGCGGGGTACGGACGGTAGAGGACGTCAGAGCTCTGCTGCAGGTGGGCGCCGACAAGGTGGCGATCAACACGGCGGCCGTGGGCCGGCCCGAGCTGATCCGTGAAACGGCCGACCGGTTCGGCTCCCAGTGCGTGGTCGTTTCGATTGACGCTACGAGACACGCGGATGGCCGCTACGAAGTCCACACACACTCTGGGGCCACGCCCACAGGCATCGATCCCGTGACGTTGGCCCGAAAGGCGGAATCGCTGGGAGCGGGGGAGATCCTGCTCACCTCCATCGACCGGGACGGGACCATGACGGGGTTCGACATCGAGCTGGTGCGGAGCGTGTGTGAAGCGGTCTCGATTCCCGTGATCGCGTCGGGCGGCGCGGGCAGCTACGAGCATATGCAGCAGGTATTGGGGGCGGGGATGGCCTCGGCTGTGGCCGCCGCAAGCATTTTTCACTTCACCGAGCAGACTCCCCGGGAAGCTAAGCAATACCTGCGGGCGCAAGGATTCAGCGTTCGAATTTGAGGGAGGCCGACTGTGCAACGGAATGAGACTGCGTCGCCCGCGAAGCGTCTAGAGGAATTATGGGGCGGCGAATTCGGCGACGCCTACATCGAGCGGAATCGGGCGGTCGGGGCCAACCGCGCCCCCTTCTGGAAAGAGGTGATGTCTCGTTATCGCCCCTGCCGGGTGCTTGAGGTTGGCTGTAACCTCGGCGCCAATCTTGCCTGGGTGGCCTCCGCCATACCTCCCCGCGATGTGTACGGCGTGGACATCAACTTGAAGGCACTCGAGGAACTGCGCTGCCGCCTGCCCGACGTCAATGCCTTGTACGGCCGTGCGCGCGAGATGCCTTTCCGCGACCGGTTTTTCGACATGGTCTTCACAGTCGGTGTGCTCATACACCAACCGCCGGACATCTTGCCGCTGGTCATGAGTGAAATCGTCCGCTGCTCTTCCCGTTTGGTGCTTTGTGCCGAGTACTTCTCCCAAGAACGTGAGGAAGTCTGTTACCGCGGTCAGAGCGGAGCGTTGTTCAAGCGCGACTTCGGCGCGCTTTATCAGCAGCTGTTTCCCGAACTGAGACTGCGCGAAAAGGGATTCCTGGGCCGCGCAGACGGGTGGGATGACGTGACCTACTGGATGTTTGAAAGGTCTTGACCATGAAGCGGGTCATCATCGTACAGGCGCGCATGACATCCGGTCGGCTGCCGGGCAAGATCCTAATGGATCTCGCCGGCCGGCCGATGCTGTCGCAGCAGATTCGTCGCGTGCGCAGGTGCCAGCGTGTTGATGACGTTGTTGTCGCCACCACCACCAACGACAGCGATGCCCCGGTCGTCTCGCTGGCCGAAGCCGAAGGGGCGCGCTGGTTCCGGGGAAGCGAGGAGGATGTCTTGGGCCGCTACCTCGGCGCCGCCCGCGAATCCAAGGCAGACATCGTCATCCGCGTCACTGCGGATTGCCCGCTCGTCGATCCCGAGATGACCGACTGCGTCATCCAGGCTCTCGAAGCTCACTCGAACGCCTGCGACTACGCCGCTAATGTCGTCGAAAGGACTTTCCCGCGAGGCCTCGATACCGAAGTCCTGTTCCGGGAGACGCTGGAGCGCGTCGGGAGGCTGGCTACCTCCGCGCCGGCGCGCGAACACGTGACGTACTACATTTTGCGCGAACATCCCGAGCTGTTTCTTCTTCGCTCGGTGACCGACTCCGAAGACAACTCGGACCTGCGATGGACAGTCGATACAGCGAAGGACCTGGCCATGATTCGCCTAGTCTACGAGCAGCTTTCGCTGGCGAGCCGCCCCTTGCCGTATCGCCACGTCCTCGCTTACGTACGCTCACACCCGTCGCTGACCGCAATCAACGCCCACGTCGCGCAAAAAACGGTTTGAAGTGGCACAGCCTTCAGATACCACGCGGCTTATGAATTTGGTGATTCGCGCGGATGCCGGGACGCAGATCGGCTTGGGTCATGTCATGCGCTGTCTGGCCCTGGCTCAGGGTTGGCGGGAGAGCGGGCGGCGCGTTGCATTCGTTTTCGCCGCCCAGCCAAGCGCTGTGGAGAGCGGGCTGAGGTCAGAAGGCATGGAAGTCTTCAACGCCGCCACCGTCCCTGGAAGCCAAGCGGATGCTCAGGAGACCGTGAAGCTGACGAGGCGGCTGGGCGCCTCCTGGGTGGTGGCCGACGGTTATCACTTCGGTGCCGATTATCAGCGTATTATCAAGGAGTCCGGCGTCTCGCTTCTGTTTGTGGACGACAATGGACACGCCGGGCAGTACTACGCCGATTTCGTTCTGAACCAGAATCTTCACGCCGACGAGGCGTTGTACCGGCAGCGGCAGCCCTACACTCGCCTGCTGCTCGGCCCCCGCTTCGCGCTTCTGCGGCGCGAGTTCCTGCAATGGCGAGGATGGAAGCGACAGGTTCCCAAAGTGGCGTGCAAGGTGTTGGTGACACTCGGCGGCAGCGATCCGTGCAACGCCACCCTCAAAGTCATTGAAGCACTCCGGACGGTGGAAGTGAGCGGGCTGGAAGCAGTGGTTGTGGTCGGCGCAAGCAATCCGCATCTGGCGGCGCTCGAATCTGCCGTCCGGCAAAGCCCGGTCCCGATTCGCCTGGAGCGGCAAGTCTCGGACATGGGCAAGTTGATGGCCTGGGCCGATGTTGCGGTTTCGGGCAGTGGTTCCACCTGTTGGGAACTGGTTTTCATGCAACTGCCGATCCTCGCGTTTGTCTTGGCCGACAACCAGACATTCGTCGCCCAGGCGCTGGCACAGGAGGGTGCGCTCATCAACCTCGCCTCCCCGGAGCGCCTCTCTTCCCGTCAGATATCGGAATCTCTTAGCCAGTTGCTCGTTTCCAGTGAGCGCCGCGCCCCTGCGCTCGAAAAACTCCGTGCCCAAGTGGACGGCGACGGGGTCAGCAGGGTTGTCATGCATCTCCGCGGGGATCCGCTCCGGCTGCGCAGGGCTCTGGCCGGCGATTGCCAACTTCTGTGGAAATGGGCGAACGACCGGAGTGTCAGACAAGCGGCTTTTTCCCCGGAACCCATACCCTGGGAGCAACACGTGGAGTGGTTCTCGCGCAAACTCCAGGATCCCAAGAGCCTTATCTTTCTTGCTCTGGACGCGGGCGACTGCCCCCTCGGGCAAATCCGCTTCGATTTCAAAGAACGTCAGGAAGCGGAAATCGATGTGAGCGTAGATGCCTGCCGGCGCGGCTGCGGATACGGTGCAGTTCTGATTTCCCTTGGCACGGAAACGCTCTTTCGCACCACTGCGGTCCAAGCTGTCCACGCCGTTGTCAAGGCGGAGAATGTTTCCTCAATCCGCGCCTTCGAGAAGGCCGGATTCCGCGACCGCGAGGCGGTAACCGTCGCCGGAACTCCCTCTATCCACTTGGTGCGATCGAAGAGCCATGACTGATCCGACTTCCGACAGCAGCTACGTGGTGGTGGGGAATCGGCCGTGGAGCCGGGTGGTATTTGACGAAGTCATAAGCAAGTACCCTCGTCATTGGCATTTCATAGACCGAGTTGAGCTGCTGACCGCTGAGCGACTGGGCAAGTTGAGCCCTCGCTATGTGTTCTTCTTGCACTGGTCCCTCAAAGTGCCCGACGCCATCGTCCGGGACTTCGAGTGTGTTTGCTTCCACATGACCGATGTCCCCTTCGGAAGAGGGGGCAGCCCCTTGCAGAATCTGATTATGCGGGGCCTTCGTTCCACGAAGTTGACTGCGCTGCGCATGACCGCTGACTTCGATGCCGGCCCCGTGTACTTGAAAGACGACCTCTCTCTGGAAGGAGGGGCGGAAGAGATCTATATCCGGGCGTGCCGTTTGGCGGCCGCGATGATCGGGAGGATTCTGCGTGAACAGCCTGCGCCGTCGCCCCAGACAGGAGAACCAGTTGTTTTTAAGCGGCGGAAAGCCTCGCAGAGCGAGGTTCCTGAGTTGACCTCGCTGGGTGCATTGCACGATTTTATCCGCATGCTGGACGCTGACGGATACCCCAGGGCTTTTCTGAACTACAGAGGTTTTCGATACGAATTCAGCAGAGCCGGTCTGTACTCGGACGCTGTCGTTGCTGACGTCAGGATCACTCGGTCGGCTGAGATTAAACAATGAACGTTCTTGCCATCGCTGCTCACCCCGACGACGAGGTGCTGGGCTGCGGGGGAACGCTGGCGAAGCTGGCACGGGAGGGTCACGAGATCGCAGTCGCCATTCTGGCCGAGGGCATCACATCCCGGTATGCTGACAGGCAGCATGCGGATCGCGCGCTGACCGACGCCCTCCGCCAGCATGCACATCAGGCGGCGCAATTGATCGGCGCAAGACGGGTTTTCCTGAAGAACCTGCCGGATAACCGTCTGGACACGGTCCCTCTGTTGGAGGTTGTCAAGCTGGTGGAAGGACTGTTAGCGGAAGTGGCCCCTGAAGTGGTTTATACGCATCATGGTGGGGATCTGAATGTCGATCATGGTGTGGTCAGTCGGGCGGTGTTGACGGCCACACGGCCCATACAGGATCGGGTTGTTCGCGAAATCTACGCGTTTGAGGTCGCATCCTCGACCGAATGGGCCTTTCAGAGATTCGACCCCGTTTTCCGGCCGAACGTGTTTGTCGATGTTTCGGACACGTTGGGTTGCAAGCTCGAAGCGATGTCGTGCTACAAGTCAGAGGCCCGCGTTTTTCCACACCCTCGCTCCCCGGAAGCGATCGAGGCGTGCGCCCGCCGTTGGGGCAGCGTCATCGGTTGCGCCGCCGCCGAAGCCTTTGAACTTGTTCGTGCGATCCGATAGCGAACATGTCATTTCACATTGAGATCGGTGGCCGAAAGGTGGGCGCGGGCCAGCCGGTCTACGTCATCGCGGAAATGTCCGCCAACCACAACCAGAATTTTGAAGATGCGGTGCGCCTCCTCCATGCCGCCAAAGAGGCGGGAGCTGATGCCATAAAGCTGCAAACCTACACGCCGGACACGATGACCATACCGTCGGACAAAGTTCACTTTCGCATCGGCGGAGGCACCCTTTGGGACGGTCATACGCTGTACGACCTTTACCTCCAGGCTTACACGCCTTGGGAGTGGCAGCCGCGGCTCAAGAAAATCGCAAGCGAGCTGGGCCTGGATTTCTTTTCCACGGCTTTCGATGCGACAGCGGTGGATTTCCTGGAACGGATGGGAGTGCCGGTACACAAGGTAGCCTCTTTCGAGAACGTGGACATCCCTCTGATTAAGACGATGGCTGCTACTGGCAGACCCATGATTATTTCGACGGGGATGGCCAGCCTCAGGGAGATAGAGGAGGCCGTCGAAACTGCGCGGAGCGCGGGAGCCCGGCAGATCGCACTTCTGAAGTGCACAAGTGCCTACCCGGCCGCACCAGAAGAAATGAATCTACGGACGATCCCCCATCTTTCCGAGGCTTTCGGTGTCCCGGTGGGGCTCTCCGACCATACGCTCGGCATCGCCGCGCCGGTGGTCGGTGTCGCGCTCGGGGCGTGCATCGTAGAGAAGCACCTCACGCTCTCTCGGGGCCTTCCCGGTCCGGACAGCGCCTTCTCGCTCGAACCACACGAGTTCAGGGCCATGGTGGAAGCGATTCGAATTACGGAAAAGGCCCTCGGATCGATTAACTACGCGATCAGTGAGCGGGAAGCCAAGAGCCGCGTCTTCCGCCGCTCGCTCTTTGTGGTGAAGAACATCAAAGCCGGGGAGCGTTTTACCGCTGAGACCGTCAGATCCATCCGGCCGGGCCACGGTCTTCACACCCGCTACCTCGCTGAATTCCTCGGCAAGCGGGCAAGCCGCGACATCGAGGCGGGAACCCCGCTGTCCTGGACCCACCTGGGCTCGACGGGGGATCAGCAAACGGCATGAACGCTTGGGATTGAGTCACGGCCTTGTCCGGCCGGACGCCCCAGGCCAACACTTCCGTAAACCATGAGCGGCGCATCATCGACAAACGAGCGGCTTCGCGTCCTTTTTTTCGACTACTGGCTCAGCGGCATCCACAATTTCAAAAGAATCGTGGACGCGACGGACCCGCGAGAAGCAAGTTTCCTGTTGCTTCATCTGAGCAGCCTTCGCGGGCGATCGGTGCCGAGCCTGGAGATCGTTGAAGATATTCTCTGCGTGGACATCAGGGTCTTCGGGAGATCGAGCCTCGACCGGATCCTAGAGTCACTACGGCCGCACGTGGTGCTGGGGCTCAATATGTTTACCCTTTTCGACCGCGCCATGTTCCTCACGTGCGCGCGGCTCAACATTCCCACGGTGTACTTGCAGCACGGTTTCCTGCTTGAGAATGACGCGTTTCTAGACTCCTGCAAGGACACGGATCAAACCTGGAGGATCAGAGATTACCTCGCACGCGTTCCAAAGTACTCGCATCTCGTTCCATGGTACATGCGCGCGCGCCGGCGGGCGCTGAGCGATCCTGTCTTTTGGAAGGTGCTCTGGTCGCTGGCTGCTTCGCCGGCTGTTGCCAGTCATTACCCGCTGGCCCCGCAAGAGCTATGGCCGACTCTGGCACTGGTCTACAGCCAGAACGATTCGGACAGGCTGATGCAAAATTACAGCCTAGCCCCAGAGCGGATTGGCGTGGTCGGCAATCCCGAACTGGATGCGGCCCTCGTGCGCGCGCGCCAACCGCTGAACGCGGAGCAGCGCGCCGATCTGGTCCGATCGATCGGGCTTGATCCAGCCGTCCCTGTAGTCTTTTATGCCGACGAGGGTCTGGCCGAGGCCGCAACGTTCGGGTGGACGCGAGGCGGCTGGGCTGATCGGATGACTGAACTCTATTCGTGCTGCCAAGATGCAGGGGTGCAACTTCTGTTCAGGCCGCGGCGGGTGGAGACGACTACGGCCGACCTGGGTTGGAATGGGAAGAAAGGCGTGGCGACAACGCGTGCTGTCACGATCGTAGACTCAGTCGATCTCTCCGCTGTGGTCGTGGGAACGATCACGACCGTACTCCAAACAGCAGTCATCCTCGGGAAACCAATCCTGGTGCCTGTTTGGTATTTTGGCGGGCGAGGGCGGGAAACACATTCACCCTATCTCAAATACCGTGCTGGGATTCCCGTGCAGTCGCCGGAGCTGTTGCGCGACGTCATCTCGCGGGCTGTCGCCGGAGAGTTACGAATCGACACTGCGGAATTCGCCGCCCGGCACCTTGGGCCATGCGACGGATCGGCATCGAGCAGAATTGCCCGGGCTATCCTGGATCTTGCAGCTAGGGGTAGAACCGAAAGTGGCTGCCCCTCACCCTGCCACGGCTCGCACTAATGCATTTCTGGAGGGATATGCGGAACAAGAACATACCGGCCGGGCTCTTGACCAGGCGTCAATGGCTGTGGAGCGCTGCAGTCGGTGCCTCCTGGCCGATTTTCGCGGCCCAGTTTGCTCCTCTCTCGTTCCCTGGTGCGCAGCGAACGCTCTGCCTCAATGAGGATTGCAGCCACTTCTTTACCACTCGCGCCAGGAACGATCTCACGGCTGGCTTGGTCGCTGCGTTCGTTGACCAATACGCCAATACCCAAGTCGGCACCTTACTATTTAACCCGAACTGCATGCGCACCAGCTACGCCAGCGAGGTTTGGGATCCGATCTGGAAAGGATACGATCCTTTCGGCCCGGACGACCAACCGCTTTTGAAGAGCACGCCCTCGCCTGGTCGAGAACTGGCACGCGCCTGGATCCACACTGCGTGGGAACTCGACCAAAAGGAGATTGATGTCTATTCCTGGTGGATCAACCGGTGCAGACTATGGGGCATATCCCCCTGGATTTCGATGCGGATGAATGACGTGCACAATCTGAGCGACCCGTCGTCTTATATCCACAGTGACTTCTGGCGACAGAACCCGCGGCTCCGACTACCGACAAGCGGCGGCCTGGATTATGGTCAGTCTGAGGTGCGCGAGTATAATATGCTGCTGGTTAGGGAACTCGCGGCTCGCTACGACTTCGACGGTCTTGAGCTGGACTGGATGCGATCTCCGGCCTACTTCCAACCGGGATGCGAAGCGGCAGGATCCCTTTTTCTGTCAGAGTTTGTCGGCGAGGTTCGCAGCTTGCTGAATCACTGGCAGTCGGCACGTCGCCACCCGATCCGACTTGGGGTGCGCGTGCCCAGCCGTCCGGAAACCGCCCAGGGCCTTGGGCTGGATGCGGTCACATGGGTGACTACGGGGTTGGTAGATCAGTTGGTGGTCACGCCCCGTTGGGCGACCGTGGAATTTGATATGCCTATCGCGGCGTGGAGACGCCTGCTTGAGGGCGCTGACGTGACACTTGTTGCTGGCCTGGAGCTGCTGTTACGTCCCTTTCCTGATTCGCCGTTCATCCAAACGAACACGCTCAAGACTGTGCGAGGCGCAGCGGCGTCTCTCCTGGATCTCGGTGCGGACGCCATTTATCTTTTCAACTACATGGACTCACAGACCTGTATTTCCGACTCACAGAATTACCGGGCCCTCTTGAGGGAAGTCGGAAGTCTCGATACTTTGGCTGCTAAGGCGCGTCGTCACATTCTGACTTATACGGACAGTTGGGCTCCAAGTGAGACGCCAACGTATTCCTTACCGGTCGCGTGCCAGCAGGGTGCGTGGGCTGAATTCCGCCTGCCCACTGGCCCCCGTCCTGTAGCTGGTTCCGTCACGGTCCGGCTCGACGTTACGGGTGCTTCTGAGGCGCAAGTCTCCAACTGGCAAGTGCGGGTGAATGACGACGCCTGCTCGTTCCTGGGGCGCGCCAACGTTGGCCCGCCGTGCCCGCCGAGACCAATGTTTGAATTCTCAGTTCCTGCTTGCTCGGTGATCCGTGGCTACAATCGGATCGCGGTACTTCCTAATGACCTCTCACCGGGGCAGAGGGCCAACATTGAGTGGGTCGAGTTTGAGTTGTTCGGGTCCGAAAGCTATTGAATGGCCCTCGAGGAGCCCGGCCTCGGATAGGATGTCGGGTGAGGAAGGAGTTGCCATTAAGGGCACCTCCCTGGTGTGCGGGCATCTATCGGGGACCAGCTTGCGTAGAGGCACCAGGGAGGTTTTCTCGGTTCCCTTTGGCTACGTCTTCAAGACTGTCCGGAGGTAGAACACACATCGCACGTACGGAAAGGCTGGGGCTTATCTGAGAACTCCTCTGTTTACAGAGTTCCGCGAGTTAGTACGTGGCGGGCCGGCGCAGAACGCCGGACCGCAGAGACTGGTGAGGTATTTGCTCCATCATACACTCAGTCAAAACATCGCCGCGCTCTACGGGATCCAGTTCGTCAGATCTGTTTTGCCTCTCATTACTGTACCTTACCTCGCGCGCGTCCTCGGTCCGGGAGGGTGGGGCCTCATTGCATTTGTGCAGGCGTTTGGCAGGTATTCAACACTCGTCGTGGAATACGGGTTTGGTATCTCCGGCACACGGGAAGTTGCCAGACACCGTGATGATTCCCACACACTGGCTGAGTTTGTGGCAGGTGTACTAGGTGCGAGACTCGTTCTTGCGTGCACGTGCGTCGGATTCGCTATCGTTGTTCGCTCCCATGTGGAGTTGTTGCAGAGAAATCCTCTTTACTTTTGGGCTGGACTGTTCGCGGCGGTTGCGCAGGCCTTCTCAATGACCTGGTACTTTCAGGGCTTGGAGCGGATGCGCGTCGCGGCTACGATAGAAGCGGCTGCCGGCGTCTTGGCGACGCTGGGAATTTTCTGGTTGGTGGGCGACCCAGCGAGCGGGTGGGTGGTGCTCGGCGTGAACGGAATGTGTTCGTTTCTAGCAGCCATGGTAGGGCTGGGCCTAGCCTATCGGGATCTGCCGATCCAAAGGCCCCGCTTGATTTCAGTGCGGAACGCATTGCGCGCGGGTTGGGCGATGTTCCTGTTCACCGGCTCGGTTACGCTCTATACAGCGGGTAACTCATTCATTCTTGGTCTATTCGTTTCCCCGGTGGTGGTAGGCTATTACGCCGGTGCCGAGAAAATCGCCCGGGCCCTTCTTGCCCTGTTGTCTCCTGTGGCGGCAGCTCTCTACCCAAGGCTGAGCTTCTTAGCGAAGCACCAGAGGATGAAAGCTGCGCGGCTGGCGCGAGCGGGCGTCTGCCTCATGGGGAGCGGAGGCGTAGTTTTAGGGGTGTTTGTGCTCTGCCTGGCTCCACAACTCATAGGGCTGTTGTTGGGACCGGGTTTCGAATCAGCCATTCCCGTCCTGCGGGTTTTTTCCTTGCTTCCTCCGTTGATTGCCCTCAGCAATGCATTCGGCCTTCAATGGATGTTGCCACTTGGGATGGATCGGGCGTTCAATTTGATCGTTCTTCTCGCGGGCATAGTGAACCTTTCGTTGGCCTGGGTACTTGCACCAAGGTTTGGCCAGATGGGTATGGCTTGGGCGGTAGTAGCAGCGGAGCTCCTTGTGACCATAGGTGCATTCAGTGTCCTTCGACTCCAGTCAGCGGACCCCTTCTCATTGGCCGTCGTGACCGAAGAGCCGCTGCCTCAAAGGCGGCTGATTGATTAAGGCCCGAGGTATGGACTTGGCGTTCGTGAGTTTTTTGGGGGGAAAGGAAGAATGAAACCTGTGGCTGCGGAATGCCAATCGAGTGCGGCATGTAGAGGCATGCGCATTTTGGTCACGGGTGGCGCGGGCTACATCGGCAGTCATACCTGCAAGCTTCTCGCACAGGAGGGCCTGGAGCCAGTCGTTTTCGACAACTTCAGCACCGGCCATCGGTGGGCCGTCAGGTGGGGACCCGTGATCGAGGCGGATTTGGCGGATACGGATGCAATTCGGGGCGCCATTCGGGCACACGATGTGGAAGCAGTCATCCATTTCGCGGCAAACGCCTACGTCGGCGAGTCTCTGAAGAATCCCAGAAAATACTTTGAGAATAACGTTGCTAACAGTCTAAAACTATTAGACGCGGTCCTGGACAGTGGCGTGAACTGTTTTGTATTGTCTTCCAGCTGCGCGACATACGGGATTCCGCGTGCGCTTTCGATCAGCGAGGATCATCCGCAAATCCCGTTGAGCCCGTACGGGGAATCGAAGTTGTTTTGCGAGCGGGTGCTGCGCTGGTACGGTGAGATCCATGGGCTGCGTTGGTCAGCGCTTCGCTATTTCAATGCGGCGGGTGCCGATCCGGATGGGGAACTAGGCGAACTCCATGAGCCAGAGACGCACCTCATACCAGCGGCCATTGAGGTCGCTCTGGGTAATCGCCCGTATCTTGATGTGTACGGAAGTGATTATGCCACTGAGGATGGAAGCGCAGTTCGGGACTATGTCCACGTGACGGATCTTGCGGACGCTCATCTTAAAGCGCTGCGGTTTTTGATGGCGGAGGGACAGGACGTCGCCCTGAACCTCGGAACGGGGCACGGTTACTCTGTACTGGAGGTCATCGCCGCCGTGGAAGCTTGTGCGCGCAGGAAGATTGCAGTTCGGGCGCGGCCCAAGAGAGCCGGAGATTCGCCCGCCCTTGTTGCTGACGCCTCCCGCGCGGCGCAGCTTCTCGGGTGGCGCCCGAAGTTTCCAAACCTGGACGCGATCGTCCAGACGGCCTGGCGCTGGCACGCAGGCAGAGCGGCGAAGGCGGGAAGCACGATAACCGCCTGATGCACGCCCCCGATCCTGCTGGTGCGCCCGAGGACGCCCGTCCGGGAAAGGTTTTGGGCTTTTCCGTACTGTCGGAACACGGCCCCCACAGCGGCTTTCTGGGCTGCTCACCAGCTAAGAGCACATGAAGATAAATTCGTTAATTGTCGGCGCCGGATTTACCGGCTGTGTGCTCGCAGAGCGCATCGCTTCTCAATTGAATCAGCGGGTACTGTTGATGGACAAGCGTGACCACTTGGGCGGGAACTGCTACGACTATTACGACGATCACAACATATTGGTTCACAAGTATGGGCCTCATATTTTCCATACTAATTCCAGGCAGGTGTGGAACTATTTGTCACAATTCACCGAATGGCGTCCTTATTATCATCGAGTCCTCGCCGTGATTGAGGGAAAGCAAGTTCCCGTTCCATTTAACCTAAATTCGCTGCATGCTCTCTTTCCGTCCACCCGTGCGACACAACTTGAGCAGCTGCTACTTGGGAAGTATCCCCTGGGAACAAGGGTCCCGATTCTCTCGCTACGAGAAGAGGCGACCGGCGAATTGCGAATCCTCGCTGAGTACGTTTACAAGCAGCTCTTTTGGGGATACACCGTGAAGCAATGGGGCCGGGGCCCGGACGAACTGGATCCTTCCGTTACTGCTCGGGTGCCGCTCGCGGTCAGCCGTGACAACCGCTATTTCCTTGATACCTACCAGGGACTGCCAAAGCATGGGTATACGGCGCTGTTCCGCCGGATGGTGAGCCACCCCAACATCAAGATCCTTCTGAACACTGACTACCGCGAGATCCGGGACTGTGTGCGGCCGGACCGTCTCATCTACACCGGTTCGATAGACGAATACTTCGATTATATGCACGGAGAATTGCCGTATCGCAGCTTGCGGTTTGATTTTGAGCATTGTCGCGAGCGGTTATACCAGGAAGTGGCACAGGTGAACTACCCCAATGAGCATACCTTCACTCGCATCACTGAGTTCAAGCACCTGACAGGACAGAAAGTAGATGGGACAACGATTGCCTTCGAGCACCCTGAGGCGTATATCAAGGGTACTAACATACCCTATTACCCTATTCCTCACGAGGAGAATGCGGCTCAATATCGAATCTACAGGGAGGCTGCCAGGAAGACAAAAACGGTTTGCTTCGCGGGGCGCCTCGCGGATTACAGGTACTACAATATGGACCAGGCCGTGGCTCGATCGTTGGCCGTATTCGAGAGGAAGGTGGCTTTGAGGGACGATTCCTAGTTCCCGTATTGCGAGAAGGAGGGTGCCGGTTTGAAGGACGAAGCCAGAGCAGCCCCGTGAAGCGGGGGGCAGCTCGGAGGGCCGTGCGTAGAACACCCGTCGCATATGGCCCGCTGTGCAACGTACTGGGCGTTGGCGCTAGCGCTCGCCAGCGAGGGGGGAAGCGTGGGAGAATTCAGCCAGAACCTTGTTAGCGTAATCGTTCCGGTATACAACGGCGAAAAGACAATGCGCCGCGCAATCGATAGTGTCCTCAGGCAGGAAGGGACGAGCTACGAGGTCATTGTGGTCAATGATGGGTCGACGGACTCAACTGCTTTCATCTTGGCCGGCTACGGGGATGCGATCAGGGTCATACACCAGAGAAACGACGGCCTCCCGGGGGCGCGGAACCGGGGTATTGTGGAGTCGCGAGGTGAGTTTCTGGCCTTTTTGGATGCGGATGACGAGTGGCTGCCCGGGAAGCTTCGGCATCAACTGGAGGTGTTCGCTGCGAACCCGGACGTCGCGCTGGTCAGCACGGGTTCGAAGTGGTTGGATGAAGACGGAAGGTTCGAACGATTCGTCAGGTGGGAGCTGCGCGGTGATGTGTTCCGCAGACTCCTCTACATCAACCCCATTAACGCCAGCTCAGTCATGTTGCGGCGGAGCTGCCTTTTGGCCTGTGGTCTATCATTCAACACCAACTTGAAGCGTATGGACGATTGGGAGCTATGGATTCGTCTCTCAGCGCGCTACCCACTGGTTGTCAGTCCCGAAGTGCTCGTGTACCATTACAGTACCGCCGAAGGAGAGACACGGAAGGACCCTCCGCGACTGTTGGGCCTTTACAGAGAAGTGTATCCAGTGTTATTTAACGGTCTTCTCCAGGACGCTGCGTGCGCTGCAACCGTGAAGCAGGAATGGAATAAGATCCAAGGTAGCATTGCGTTTCATCTGGCAGTTCAGCAATATGGTATGGACCCCCGTCTAGGCCGAAGACAGATTCGGCACCTCACGGTCACCTCACCTGGTTCGGTCAGGTGGCGGACGGCTCTGACGATCCTCCTGTTGCCGCCGAGTGTTAGGAACTGGGCGCGCTCTTTTATCTCGAGGTTTGTATGGAGATAAGCGGTGTACGCGCATGGGTATGGCGGCCGGTCGTGGTTCTAAAGGTGGGCCCCGAAACAGTGAGGGGCGGCGACTGCGGCATTCACGCTGGAAGTTAGGGTCAGCCGGTGTGGCTGCGGGCGCCGCTCGTGTTTACAGCGGCTCTGGGAAGCTCTCTTTGCTGGACGTTTTAGGAGGAGCAGGGAATTTTCTGACCAGTCTTGGGGGAGAGGGTTGGCAGGTGGATTCTCGGCGGAAGACACGAGCGATTATCGCATGCGCCGTGGGCAGCCTGGGAAGAGGAGCCCCCGCGGGGGTGGTAGGAAGTTTTCGTTCTTGCACGTTGCGCCGGGATGCTGGTGGGTTGTCCGATTAGCGTTCGCCCCGGGAGGCATATTGAGAGTGAATTAGTGATGGTTCCTGGGTCACCCCGTCGGTTGGTTCTGGATGACCCCTGGCGAGACAGTCCTCAACACAGCAGAGGGTAGCGGCAAGGGCCGTTGGGAAGTGGACGCTCTTCCGCGAGGCCAGCTCGGAGAGAGGGAGGCACAACAGCATGAGGCGCTCTACGTTTGGGCCGCAGCTAGGCGCTGAGGGGCGGCCTGCAGCAGTGGGCGCGAAGCAACAGTCGGGATGCGACGTGCTGGCCGTCATCACAGTTCTAACTGCGTCCCTTGTCGAGTCCCCTTCCCGCGTGCCTATCGGGGAGTTCACCCTTCTGGGGCTCTTAAGCTTGGCTTGGGCGGTGCTAGCTTGGTTCTCTTGGTTAACTCAGAGCCGGTCGCAGGACCAAGCCCGAAAGCACGTTTGGCCGCTTTTAGTGTTCCTTGGCTGGTGCGCGGTGAGCTGGACCTGGTCGCTTCCTGCCAAATCTGGTCTTCAGAACCTGGTGGTTTTCGTTGCGTTCGTGGGGCTAATCGCCGTTTCCGCGAATAAAAGCGCCCGCAGCACCGGCCCAGCCCGGCTGCTGCCCAAACTCATAGCATGGTCAGCTCTACTCCCTGGCGGCTTGTATCTCATATGCATCGTGGCGTACGGTATGGAGCAGGAGATTGTCTCAAGTCGCGCCTTTCCTTTATTCGCGCTGATCCCGCTCGCCTGGTTTTTGGCCAATTGGCGGTATGGCTCGAGAGTAAGCTTGCTGTACGCCAGCGGCCTTATTGTGCTGATAGGTCTCAGTCTCGCGCGCACCGCTTTTGTCGTGGCATTCCTTCTCGTTGCGTTGGCGCAGGTGCAAGGCCGTCTAACTCGAGGAGTGCGAAAAGTCGCTTTCTATGCTTTTTTGTGCGCCGCCTGTCTGTTTATGAGTGTGATGCGATTTGAACCGCTCCGAGAACGGGTTGTGGGTGATTCGATGCCAACCGATATCATGGAGATCGAGGTCCGTATGAGCGGCCGTGACAGGCTTTGGACAGCCACCTGGGATTCATATTTAGTGTCGCCGATTCGCGGCAACGGCGGTGGATCGGCGAGCTCCCTCCTGAGGGAACGCTTTCTTCTGGATCATCCGCATAACGATTACCTCCGGATCTTGCACGATTATGGTGCCGTCGGAATGGTTTTGTGGCTAGCTGGGATGCTTAAGTTGTTGGCTTCACAGTGGCGCGTTTGGGTGCGCGCCGATCGGGAGGGGCGAGCGGAAAGGGGACTGTGCTTGGCGAGCTCCCTGGCAACGAGCGCTGTGCTGCTTGTTATGATCACTGATAACGCCTTCGCTTATATCTTTGTGATGGCCCCGCTGGGGGTTCTCATTGGCACTTCTCTCGGCACTGCCACCCGCGCCTTGCCGCAGGAGCGGCGGTTGTTTATCGCTGTGCCTTTGGGATGTGGTGGTGTCATCGCAAGGCCTCCTCGTAGCGGGACCGGCGGGGATCTTTAGGGCGTCCAAGAAGAAGGTGAACGTTCCGTGATGAAGGCTCCAGTTATCATAGCTCATAGCTGTTATCGGGCGCCAGGAGGAGAGGAGGCTGTTGTCGATTCGGAATGCCAGTTGTTAAGGTTTAAGGGCCACACCGTGGTAGAGTATCGGACTTATAATAGCGCACTCGTCTCGCTGGGGATGGTAGGCTTGGCCCGGACGGTTCTGTGGAACAGCAGGAGCTATGATGAGTTGGGCAGGCTAATCGAGGCGACGAGGCCGGCCTTGGTTCATTTCCACAACACGTTTCCGTCAATGTCCCCATCGGTATATTATGTCGCGAGGCGGTTTGGCATTCCTGTGGTCCAGACGGTACACAATTTCCGGCTCTTGTGTGTTAATGCGAACCTGTTTCGTGAGGGGCGGGTCTGCGAGGATTGTGTGGGTAAGGTTCCGTGGCGCGGGGCCATGAGAGGTTGTTACCGTGGCAGCCGGGCATCCAGTGTGGTGGTTGCATCAATGCTGACACTTCACCGCGTCTTGAGAACGTGGCGCGACGCGGTGGAGGTTTACATAGCGCTCAGTGAGTTTTCGCGTCAGAAGCTAATTATGGGAGGTCTACCGGCCGATAAGGTGGTTGTGAAGCCCAATTGCGTCAGTTCTGATCCGGGGTTTGGTGGCCAACCTATGGGTTACGCATTGTTTGTCGGTCGGCTCTCGGCAGAGAAGGGAATCGGCGCACTCGTTGTGGCTTGGCAGAAGCTTTGTGGTAGGGTGCCGCTGAAAGTGGTCGGTGATGGGCCGGACAGGGATGTTATTGAAGATGCGACTCGCCGCCTTCCGAACGTGGAGTGGCTGGGTCCGAGAACGAGGTCAGAGGTTGTGGCTCTGATGAAGGAAGCGAACTTTTTGGTTGTTCCTTCGGGCGCTTATGAAAACTTTCCTGTCACTATTGCGGAGGCTTTTAGCGTGGGGCTGCCGGTTATTGCGAGTGGGCACGGATCTCTGTGTGAAGTTGTGGAGGACCTTCGAACGGGACTCCACTTTCGGCCTGGCGATCCGGAGCACCTGGCGGACCGGGTTGAGTGGGCATGGGAACACCCGGCGGAGCTAGCGGAGATGCGTCGGGAGGCACGGGCCGAGTATGAGACCAAGTATACGGCCGCGCGCAACTACCAAATGCTGATGGAAATCTATCAGCGTGCTGGGTGCCGTGGGGACTTCTGCGCGGCGAATTGAGGGTTGCCAGGTCCTTCAGCTATGTCAAGTCACCGCTTCATTTTGGGTGTACGGATCGGCGTGACGGGCTGTGGGGACGCCGCGCGACGGGGCTGAGTTCGAGGCCAAGTATGCTGCGGAGCGGAACTACGGGATGCTGATGCGGATTTTCGATGACGTTTTGAAGAAGAGGAGGTGACGGGGATGGTTGCACGCCGGGGCAATTTAACCGGCTCCTGCTGCGTCCTCGGCGTGCGCGTGGATCTGGTTCAGATCCCGGATGTCGTCCGCCAGATGCAGAGCTGGATTCAGGAAAGACGAGGAAGCCGCTACATCGCTGTCACGGGAATGCACGGCGTTACTGAAGCTCAGAACGACCCATCCTTCAAGGCGGTGCTGAACGCGGCGGCCCTCGTGGTACCCGACGGAATGCCTCTGGTCTGGCTCGCCCGGCTGCGCGGTTATCCCCTGAAGCGGCGCGTCTACGGGCCGGAACTCATACTGACGTTTTGCGCGCAAACCGCCCAATGCGGCTACCGCCACTTTCTCTATGGCGGCGCGCCGGGCGTGCCCGAACAGCTCGCGGGGACGCTCACTAGCCGCTTCCCGGGCTTGCAGATCGCCGGGACCCACTCGCCGCCCTTTCGCCCGCTCAACCTGGGGGAAGACGAACGGATCGCGGAGATGATCAACGACGCCCGGCCGGATGTTCTTTGGGTAGGTCTAAGCACCCCCAAGCAGGAACGTTGGATGTATGAGCACCGCGATGTGCTGAACGTGCCAGTGATGTTGGGTGTCGGCGCTGCTTTTGATCTGGTCACGGGGAGGGTGAAGCAGGCGCCGGCCTGGATGCGGGAACATGGGATCGAGTGGTTCTATCGCTTTATTCAAGAGCCACGTCGGCTGTGGCGCCGCTATTTCATCGGTGGTGCCAAGTTTGTCGGTTACCTTGTGTTAGAAGTCTTTCATCTAAGACGGTTTGACTAAAGCGGCAGTTCATGCCGCTTCTGGTTCCGCAATGGGCGGGAGGGACAAACGTTTCCTTCCGTGTGGTTCCTCAGACCGCGGTTGAAACGAAAGCGCAGGGCGGATGGGTTCCTCAAGCGCACAAGCGGCTCGCAGCCGGGAAGACACTTTGGGCCAGGTCCTGGCCGAGGCCCCCGTCCGCTCTTCGTGGATTGCCAACCACTTTGCCGTCTTTGCGGTCGCCTGGCAGGTAGCGCTCGACTTCTTCACGGTCGTGGTGGCGCTGGGGGTTGCCTACAAGGGCTATCGGCTGCTGGGTCTCGGCCAGCGCGTCTACTATCCCCGCAATCTGTACCTGCTGATGTCGGCTGTCGTTGCGTGTGGATTCATATTGCTGATGGAGCGGTACGGGCTTTACCGGCCGGGCAGCAGCCTGTTGCACATCCGCGAAACGGAAGCGCTTCTCCGGGGCGCCTTCTTGTCCACCGCGGCGTTCTTCACCGTCGGGTACCTGTTCCTCCAGTTTTTTCCCTCCCGCTGGGTCGTGGGCCTGGCCTTTGCACTGCTCCTGACATTGGTGCTGGCGCAGCGCGTGGCTTTCTACGGGGTCCTCCGCCGGTTGCACCTGCTTGGCTACGGGGTCGACCGCGTCTTGATCTACGGTTGCTCGCCGGCAGGTATCCAGGTGTTCCGCAAATTGGCCCAGTCGCCGCGCGCCGGGCTGGTACCCGTCGCCTTCGTGGATGACGACCCGGCGGTGCGCGGCACGCAAGTTTCGGAAAGCGCGTACACGCACCGCAAGTCGCTTCTCGTCGTGGGGACGGGCGAGGAGTTGGAGGCAGTCCTCGCTGGTCTTCACATCACCCGCGTCATTCTCGCCGACGGCATCTCGGGCGACTCGAAGTTTGAGCAGATCAAAGAGGTCTGCGACAGGCACGATGTGCAACTCTCCTTCGTGCCGCTGCAGTACCGGCTGGATCAGCACCTGG
>Ga0315289_10002516_pt1 | contig 28039 bp, 31 predicted proteins | sample YL17G11_40_MG_FD_203452 | JGI IMG/M metagenome (GOLD analysis project Ga0315289, IMG submission 203452) | Sediment microbial communities from Yellowstone Lake, YNP, Wyoming, USA - YL17G11_40 | ecosystem: Environmental > Aquatic > Freshwater > Lake > Sediment | place: USA: Wyoming | collected... | reverse complement strand
AGTAACATGCCACGCTGCCATCGTAAGTCGCGAGCTAGGTATACCCTGCGTTGTGGGAACCGAAAACGCCACGAAGCTCATGGTTACTGGAGAAGAATACACTGTTGACTCAAGAAGCGGCGTTGTCTATGAAGGAATAATGCCAACATTAACGGAACAACTTGCATCCGCTTCAGGGGCTTCAGCGCAGACTACCGGAGCAGGAGGTGTTTTCCAGTCAGTACCGGTAACAGCGACAAAAATTTACATGAACTTGGGCGTTCCAGAAAAGATCGAAGAATACAAGGTCTTGCCATTTGAAGGAATTGGACTGATGCGAACCGAGTTCATTCTGGCCAGCTATATTGGCGAACACCCTATGAATTTCGTGGAAACTGGGCAGTCTCAGAGATTTGTTGATAAACTTGCGGAAGGCATTGCAACGGTTGCAAGAACCATACATCCTCGTCCGGTTGTGGTGCGTTTCAGCGACTTCAAAACAAACGAGTATAGAGAACTGAAAGGCGGCGAGAAATACGAGATTGTAGAGGCTAATCCGATGCTTGGGTGGAGAGGATGCAGCCGCTACATAAGCCAATGGTATGAAAAAGCCTTCAGACTTGAATGTCAGGCTATAGTCAAGTGCCGAAAAGAATGGGGTCTGAAAAACGTCTGGGTTATGCTTCCGATGGTGCGCACGGTTTGGGAAGCACAAAAGTGTTTCGACATTATGCGGGAAGAGAGCTTGGTAAGATCACGAGACTTCAAAGTGTGGTTCATGGCTGAAACTCCATCTATAGCCATACTCGCCGACGAGTTTTCCAAGCTCGTTGATGGTTTCTCCATAGGTTCAAACGATATGACGCAGGGCATTCTTATGATTGACAGAGACTCTGAGCGCTTAGGTCAGATGGGCTACTTCGACGAGAGAGACCCTGCTGTTAAAAGGATCATAGCCCACCTTATCAGAGTGGCTCATGAAAACGGCTGTACCGTTTCAATATGTGGTGAGGGTCCATCAAACCTGCCAGACTTTGCGGAGTTCCTCGTTCGCGTTGGAATTGACAGCATATCCGTAAACAACGATGCCGTTGTTGCCACAAAAAGCCTGGTTGCAAGCATAGAACAGAAAATAATTCTTGAACGCCTCGCTGAACAATCTGCCATCGCCTCTGGTCGTCCCATTCGAAAACCAAAACAAGATTGGGAATGGACACCGTAGGAAAGCGAAAAATAAGCAATGTGTGAACATTGCCTTTTCCTCTTCATTATTTTAGTAATATTCATTCAGCTGGAGCATGATTATGAAAGGATTCGATTTTGAAGAAGAACGAATAAAGCAAGAAATAGTAAAACTTGGCGCAAAACGTGTTCTACTGCAGCTTCCTGAAGGTCTCAAACCTGAAGGTCCCCGATTGGCTAAGATTATTGAAAAGACAGGTGCGCTCCCTATAGTCTCCGCAGACCCATGCTACGGCGCTTGCGACATAGCCACTGCTGAAGCAGAAAGTCTAGGAATAGACCTGATAATACATTTTGGGCACGCAAAGCAGGTGAAACATGAACATGTCCCAACAGTTTACGTGGAAGCCCGAGCAACAGTAACAGTTGATGACGCTGTAGAGCAAGCCATCCCATTGCTGAGCAAATGGAGCAAAATAGGCTTAGTCACCACAGTCCAACATCAACAAGCGCTCGATCATGCTCGAGAAATCCTTGTCCATGCTGGAAAAACAGTGGTGATAGGCGACGCTGGCCGCATCAATTACTCTGGGCAGGTGAGTGGCTGCGACTACAGCAACGTGAAATCGATAGCCAACGACGTTGAAGCTTTTCTTTTCATCGGCGGTGGCCAATTCCACGCGTTAGGCATAGCCTTAACCGTATCGAAACCCACGATAATCGCAGACCCTTACGAAAAACGAGCTTACTCAATAGATGCTGAAGCTCAGAAGATTCTCAAACGGCGATGGGCATGCATCGAAGAAGCTGAGCATGCCAAAACCTTCGGCGTCCTAGTCGGTTTGAAACCAGGACAGAAGCGTCTTGATGAAGCCATAAAAATCAAAAAATTGATCGAAAAAAACGGGAAAACAGCCTGTCTCCTTGCGGTTAGAGAAATCCTGTCCGAAGCGCTCATGGAGTTTCCAACAGTCGACGCGTATGTGAACACTGCTTGTCCACGGATATCCATAGATGACGCTGCAAAATTTCCAAAGCCCGTGTTAACCGTGAACGAATTTATGGTAGTTTCTGGCGAGTGCTCATGGGAAAACCTGCTCAAAAAAGGCTTATTCGAAAGTTAGATTTGGAACTGTTTCTCTCTCAGATCCAGCCGCATCCTCATCCCCAAGCGCACCTTGAACAGTACACGGTCTCAGAGGCTGTTGCCGCTACAATGCTTTACCTCGCAGCTTACACGCATGACGACGTCATTGGCAAAACAGTTTTAGATTTAGGTTGCGGTACAGGGCGGCTTGCTCTGGCTGCCTCTTTTTTAGGGGCACAACTGGTTGTAGGCGTTGACATTGATAAAGCAGCAGTGAGAATCGCTTCTGACAACGCTGAGCAAGCAGGATTGAAAGCTAATGTGCAATGGGTAGTTGGTGACATTGGCGCGGTAGCGGGCAGATTTGACACCGTTTTGCAGAATCCTCCATTTGGCGTGCAAAAACGTGCTGCTGATCGAAAGTTCTTGGAAAAAGCTTTGGGAATCGGCAGAATGGTTTACTCGCTTCATAAGCATCCTCGCACAGACAAGCAGTTGATCAAAAGGCTCAAAGCAAACGCGGGAAGTTTGATGCGAGTTTCTCCTTCTCCGTTTATCCAGAAGTTTGCTGAGGACCATGGCGGCTCGGTTGAAGCGGTTTATGCCTTGCTGATGACTATTCCGCGTATGTTTGATTTTCATACGAAGTCGAGACACGACTTTGTAGTTGACTTGTATCTCATAAAGAGAAACTGGTGACAAACAGAACAATAAGCGCTGTTTACCGCATTTTATTTGGGTGAGTAATCAAAAGGTTTATTGAGAAGCATAGAAACTTACAGATATACCTATTCGGCGAATGCCTCTGTGTCGTTTGTATTTCATGGCAAAGGGAACTTGAATGAATCTGAAATCACCTGAACAAAAAAGTGGCTACTTAGTGGTACCGGGCGACCGTTTAGGGGTAATTGAAGAGTTCATTCCGAATTCTGGAACATACGTCAAAGATGGCATAATCTACTCCAAAATCGTTGGTCGCGCGTTAATGGATTTGCTGAACAAACGTGTTTCCGTTTACCCATTAACTAGCGGCGTAACAGTTCCGAAAGTCTCAACCACAGTCGTGGGACAAGTCGGCAACTCTCAATCTGACAACGTTTTGGTGAGAATCTTCAGAATAGGACCTGAGAAGCTTTCGGGTGTTTTCTCAGGAATCCTCCACATTTCCGACGTTGAAGACCGATATGTTGATTCCATGAATGACGTGTGCAAACCCGGTGACATAATACGCGCTAAGGTCATAAGCGAAAAGAACCAAATCTATCACTTATCCACCACTGACAAGAATTTAGGAGTACTATACGCCTTTTGTTCTCGCTGTGGAAATTTGCTTGAACAGAAACGGTATGAGATGCACTGCTCGAAATGCGGCAACATAGAACAACGTAAAATCGCGTTGGATTATGGAAAAGAGGAAATATAACAGACTGGGGCGAAGTGTTAAAGTTGAAGGTCAAAGTGCTCAAGAAAACGGCTAACGAGATTAGAATAGAAATTGAAGGCTCAGGGCACGGTCTCTGCAACCTGCTGCAAAAAAAGCTCTTGGAAGATAAAAGTGTGGATATGGCAGGTTATGATATACCTCATCCGTTAGCGTCTAACCCTGTTATCTTCGTCAGGATGAAAGGAGCTGCAAAACCTGAAGGCGCTTTGAAGAAGGCGGCTGAGAAAGCCCGTGAAGCGAACGAAGCCTTCAGTACGGAATTGGAAAAAGCCTTGAAAGCTTGATTTTCTCCTTTACTTCTAGAAGTAGTTGCGTTAGTCCCTCGATCAAGGTGTCCGTTTTTTTTAGTGTTTCCACGCTGTCCTCTAATGTGAGCAGTTTGTGGAGCCAAGCATAAACTACTAGTGCTTCCGCTGCATCGCTTAGAACGTGTTTATCTATTCTTGAGGGCAAGTGCTTTCTCAGTCCTGCTTTTCTCATTGCTTCAGCGAGTGCGGTTCCCTTTACTTTCGCTCCTGAAGGTTTGCCTTTTTTCTGGGAGAGAGCTAGCGAGTAAACGAAGTTTATGTATGCGTCTCCTAATTGCGCGAGTTTTCGATCTGTTAGAATTTGGGTTAGATTATCGTAGTCTCTCATGAACTGCAGTGGTTGGTTAGTTTTTGGCAAATTCGAGTTTTCTCCTGTTCTCATTGTTCTTCGTTAAACTTATAACGTCTTTTGTCGTACCTATATTCACGTTGCTGGGGAACAGTTTTGAATGAGCGTTTCCGAGTGATTAAGCCTGAAATCCGCGTTTTAGGAGTCGACGACGGCGCATTCACCTCTCACACGGCAGGTTTGGTGCCAGTTGTCGGGGTTGTTTTCAGAGGAGGCTATTGGCTTGACGGCGTAATGCACACTAAAATCGCGGTTGACGGTTTCGACGCTACCGACAATATATCTTCCATGATAACTAACTCACCTCACTGCAAACAATTACGAGTAATAATGCTTAATGGAATAACATTCGCTGGGTTCAACATAGTGGACATCAAGATGCTTAACGCGGAAACGAGGCTTCCTGTGATCGCGGTGACGCGTGAAAAACCTGATTTAGAAGATATCCATGAAGCATTAAAGAATTTGCCTAGAAGTGAAGAGCGTTGGAAGGCGGTTCTCAACGCTGGAGGAACATCTGAAGTGTCTACGAGACGCGAGCAGGAGAAAATCTACATGCAGACTGCTGGGCTTTCTGCGGATGACGCACAAAAAATTCTGAGGTTAACTTCAACGCGGAGCAACATTCCCGAAGCTTTACGTGTTGCACATCTTATCGCGTCGGGAATAAGCCCTATATAGACTCGGAATTAGGAAAGTTTAAAAGAGACCACGCAAAGGGAATCAAAAACGGATAACGGAGTAACGAATCATGGAATTCTGCCCGAAATGTGGTTCCCGTCTTGAGCCTAAAAAATCCAAGACAGGCAAAGAAGCCTCGTTGATGCTTGTTTGTCCAAAATGCGGGTACAAAAAGCAAGAGCCAAGCAGGAAAGTTGAACTCAAAGTTGGCAAGGTTATACAGCATACTCCTCAGCAGTTTGTGGCGGTAATAGGCAAAGAAGAACAGAAACTGCGGACGTTGCCAACCGTTAGAATTGAGTGTCCCAAATGCGGAAATAACGTGGCTTATGTTTGGCAGGTTCAGACTAGAGGCGCTGATGAATCTTCAACTCAGTTTCTGCGTTGCACAAAATGCAATTACACGTTCAGAGAATACAGTTAGACTTAAGCACATTTGCGCTCTATGTGACTTATACCCCCTTATATATAGGTTGAACTTCAACGTGAAACTCGTGTTGAGCGCCTGCTTCTTCTGTTTGTCTTGCAATTTACGGAACACAATTTATTCTGATTGAGGTTGGCTGAAACCAAGAACGCTTTATCACTGGGTACAGCACTTAACTGTAAATCTTTTATACCCCATAACATATGATTAAGCGAGGAAACAAGGGAATGTTTAAGCTTAAAGTGTCTGACGCTAAACTCTTGAGAGACATGGCTACCGCCATCTCCATACTCGTAGATGAAGCAACCTTCAAAATCGAGCCCGAAGGCTTGAAACTGCGGGCAATGGATCCATCCCGCGTTGCCATGATTGATTTTGAATGGCCTAAAACAATTTTCGAAGAGTACGTGAGTGCAGAACCCACAAAAATGTGCATAAACATAAGCGAGTTACTGAAACTGCTTAAGAGGGCTGGCAAGGACGAGGCCGTAGAGTTGTCCCTCGACGAGAAAACGGCGCGACTGCAAATTAACATAACGGGAAAGTACAGCAGGAACTTCACCATGCCCACGCTGGAAGCCTCAGAAGAGGAAGTGCCGACACCAAAGATAACCTTCAACGTGAAAGCCAAAACAACAACGCAAGGGCTGAGCCAAGCAATAGAAGATGCTCAGCTCGTGAGCGATCACGTCAGGATAGAGGCAGACGCAGAGAAACTGGTTCTAAACGCTTCAGGCGACTTGATGGGCGCGACAATAACGCTTCAAAAAGGAAGCGATGCGCTGCTGGACTTGGAAGCAAAGGAAAATTCAAAGGCAACCTTCAGCCTAAGCTACCTGTCAGAAATAATAAAAGCCGCATCCGCCACATCTGACATCGCAACCCTTGAATTCTCGACAGACATGCCTGTACGAATAGATTTTCAACAAACAAAAGAAGGAAAACTGACGTTCTTCCTTGCGCCAAGAATCGAAACCGAATAACGAGAAAGTGAACATGCGGCTGGAACAGGTGGAATTCACCAAGAACGATTTGGCTAAATATCCCTTTTTGAAAGAAACGGCGGAATACATCAGACCCCTCGACTTGCAAATCGAAGATTTGACAAGTGCTGGAATGGAACAAATTCTAAAGCGGGCTGAAGAAAGAGTACGCGAAGCCATCATTTCTGCCACAATTAGCAGAAACTCGAAAAAAATAGACCTTGAAATTTCATCGTATCCAGTGGCACTTTTACTCGTGACCGCAACTGAAAACTCTTTTATCAGAAAACGATATGCTCTAGCAGAGGCTAAACAAGCATCTACCGATTTGGCTAGTGAGCCTAAAGAAAAAATCCTTAAAGTTGCAGAAAACTTCGGATGGAAACTGACGCTCTTACCCAAGCAGAGTCCTGAACTCCCATATGACTTTGTTCTTCCATTTACAGATTATCTGCGGAACACCACACATCTGCGAGAAAAAAAGTGGAAACTCATAAACCGCATCTTGATAGGTGGAAATGTATACTTAAACCAAAACGATATTGCAAGATTACTGGAGGAAGAAATTCGGAAGTACATAGAAAAAAGACTCGAATTGACCAAGCCATCAAAATATCCCCCTCAAATAATCGACATTGCTGAAAGAATAAAGAAATTGTCTGTGGAAAAAATAGGCGCCGCGGAGATGGAAGGCTTTCCAAAGGTTGTAGTGCAAGAAGCTTTTCCGCCTTGCATTAAAGCCCTATATGAGGCAGCATCTTCAAGTCGTCATCTTTCGCATGTGGGTCGATTCACTTTAACTTCTTTTCTTGTCAATATTGGAATGCCCTCGGAAAAGGTGAGTGAACTGTTCAAGAGTTTTTCAGATTATAACGAACGGTTGACTCTTTATCAGGTTGAGCACATCGCGGGCGAGAGAGGCTCCAGAACACGGTATACGCCTCCGTCATGTGAGACCTTACAGACTCATGGTGTTTGCACAAACAGTGATAGTTTATGCCTGAGAGTTCGGCATCCTCTAGCTTATTATAAACGAAAACAGAAGCGGTGAACCAATAAAACCCATTGCTATGGCGTTTGTATATATTTATTAACCAACTGGAACCGCTTATTATTGAAGGGGCTTTAATGTCCTATCAGTTAACGGGAGACTTGGCAGTCAATTCAGAAGTCGGCGTGATTCTTCCTACATATCGCGAAGCACAAAACATAGAAAAAGTAATTACGGAAATAGAAAATCTCCCGCTACATGCGTCTATACTGGTCATAGACGACTCTAGCCCAGATAAAACTGCAGAAATCGTAAAAAGCCTGCAGACAAAGTATAACAACATTCTCCTCTGCGTTAGACCCCAAAAAAATGGATTAGGAACCGCCATAACAGAAGGCTTCAAAATCTTTTTGTCTTTGAAAAATCCGCCGAAGTTCATCGTGACGATGGATGCCGATTATTCACACGACCCAAAAGTCATCCCCCAACTGTTGTCAAACATGCAACGTGGATACGGCATAATCATCGGAAGCAGATACTGCAGAGGAGGCAAAACAGCTGGCTGGCCCTACACCAGAAGAGTATTAAGCCAAACAGCAAACATGATGGCTAAACCTGTTGTGGGATTGAAGCTTCACGATTGCACAAGCGGCTTCCGCTGCTATTCCACAGCTTTTCTAAAAGTAGCCGTTGACAGTCTGCGCAGTCAAACCTACGAAATTCAGATTGAAACCGTGAAACAAGCCTTTTCGAAAGGATTCAGTATTAAAGAAATCCCCATACTGTTTGTTAATAGAAAACGTGGAAAATCAAAACTTACGGTGGCAGTGATTCAGAATTACACTTCCTACATTTTTAAGGCAGTGACGCACGGACGGAAAAACTGAGACTTCTAAAATGAAAATTTCAGCCTTCAACAGAGAGCTTAATGGTTAAATTGGCGGAAGTAAAATCATCTATCACTGACGAGAGAGTAGATAGCAGTGGCTTCCCAAGATTTCGTTTACAAAAAATTCTGTGATTTTTACAATAGCTCTTCCACCAAGATCCCTTCCCCATCCTCGCTCGATCAGAGGGAGTTCGCTTTTTTCCTCTCTCAGGAACGAATCATGGTCAGACACAAGAGTTTTGTGAACATCAGCGATCTCCAGATTTTTCTCGGCGACGCTGTTCCTTCCGATGTTTATCACTCTTGCGCTTACTACGAAAATCCCGAAGCTGAGATGGACAAGAAAGGTTGGCTTGGCGCTGACTTGGTCTTTGATATAGATGCTGATCACATTCCCACCTCCTGTAATAAAATCCATGATGAATGGACTTGCAGCAAGTGCGGTTTCAGCGGCAGGGGCATCACGCCTGAAACCTGTCCGATCTGTGAAGGCCAAAGGTTTGACGCTAAGACTTGGCCCTGCGAACTCTGCTTAAACTCCGCCAAAGAAGAAACTGCAAAACTCATTGATATGTTGGAAAAGGATTTTGGGTTTTCCTACAACGAGATGCACCTGTTTTTTTCTGGCCATCGTGGGTACCATGTCCATATTGAGAATGAAGCTGTTAGGTCGCTGGATGCTATGGCTCGCAAGGAAATCGTCGATTACGTTTCTGGATTAGGTCTATCCGTTTTGGATGGTGAAGCCAAAGGAAAGTCTAAGAGACGGGGCGTTTCTCGCGTTTTTAGCTTGCACGATTTCGGCTGGAACAAGCGCCTGAAGCTGGGGCTGCAAAATTTCATTCGGAATGCCACAAAAGAAGACTTGAAAAACCTCGGAATCAAAAAAAACTACGATGCTATACTACAAAACAAGGAGGCCGTTCTGAAACATTGCTTGGAAGAAGGGCGGTGGGACAGCATCAGAGGCGTCAGCGTTGAAACGTGGAAAAGGATGGCTGAGCACGTTAAAAATCTTGAATCTGCAAAAATCGACACGGTCGTAACCACCGATATACACCGTTTGATTAGAATGAATGGGACCTTGCATGGAAAAACAGGCTTAAAAAAAGTGGAGTTCCCCGCTAAAGACCTTGAAGATTTCGACCCGTTTAAAGAAGCAGTAGCTTTTAAAGAGGGCACAGTGAAAGTGTTCGTCTCTAGTGCACCCGAATTCAGGTTAGGTGGAAACGAATTTGGTCCCTACACAAGTCAAACGGTTGAGTTGCCCACAGCCGCGGCTATACTGCTCATCTGTAAGGGCAGAGCTGAGGTGGTGACGAAGTAGAATGTACGATGAACTGTACGCTGCTTGGCAACGGGAGATTGAAAGCACTGCTCTTGGAAGTTTGCCGCCTGACTTTTACACGAGAATTGCGGATTACCTTCGCAGGATTAAAGAAGAAACCAGAATGCTTGACAAAAAAGCAGTGAAATCCAGCCTCCTCGAACATGAGCTGCAGAACGTCAAACGGATGGTTCAAGAGTTAGTTTGGATGCGATATAAAAAATTGATCAGAATAATCAGCGACAGCCAGAAAACGCCTTCGGATTTGTTGACGGTTGAAGAAGCGAAGATGTGCACGGGTTTTGTTCCTTTCACGGAAGCGTACCAAAGGTTTGCTAAGAATCTTCTTCAGGGGCAAGTTTCTAAAGTTGACGTTGAGAGAGTTCATAAACGGGTTGCTTTGCGATTTGTCAAGGCGGTTCCTGCGGTGATTGGCGCAGACATGAACACTTATGGTCCTTTCAAGGTTGAAGATGTTGCTTCTTTGCCTGTTGAGAATGCGAAGATTTTGGTTAAGCAAGGTTTTGCTGAAGTAGTTGAGGTTTCCTAAGCTTTACGGAGCATTTTTGGGTTGGAGCAGTTTTCCTTCAGCAACGGGTGGCTCTTTGTTGTTCTTGTTTGTGATTTTGCGCCAGACGCTTTGGCTTCCGAGAATTATCAGTGGATAGGATGCTATCCATGCGATTGAGTATAGTGGACCGTAAAAGGAATGAAACGGATTTGTGTCTTCTCCGTTCATTCCGATAGTGAAAATGGTTACTATTCTTAGAATGTTGATGAGGTAGGTGATTGCTGCGCCGATTGCGAAGTATCCTGCTTTTGCTTTCCAGGAAATGGGCATTCTCTTCAAGAATAGTGCGGTTACGACGGTGAAGATGAGGAAGCTTTCGATGCCTGCGCAGGGCCAAGCTATGGCGAATGTGGCTGTTCTTGTTGGATTAGCTGGGTCCGTTGCGGTTAGGTAGGGTAAGCTGCCGAGGGAGAGGTCTTGTTTCGTTACTAGGTTGGTGTTGTAGCCCATTAGGCTGAGGGTTTGTGTTGCAAGCACGGCGGTTGTGGGCACGAAAAATTGGAATGGGGTGAATTGCCCGTAGGGGTAAACGTTGTCGATAGTATATAGTGCTCCGATAGCCGCGATGAAGAAGGTTGGAACTGAGAAGTCCTTCAATCCTTTGGCTCCGTAGGATAGAAAGGTTATGAGGCAGAAGAGGGCTGCGAAGACTAGGTATTCTGTTGCGAGGGGCATATAATCTGCAAAGTGAACACCGTTTTGTCTTGCTGAAGCCGCTATGGCCGTGTTTAGTCCTGAATAATTCGCAAACACTACGTACACTGTGGGAAGCAGTAAGGCTGTGATGTAAACGAGTGTTCTGGTTGAGATTGGCTTGTCTATTTTGCTTGTTTGCAGGTTTTCCCAACTGAGGATTAATTCCAGTGAAATTAGCCATACAAAGAATAGTTCGAAGGTTCTGCCTTTCCACATTGATTCAAATGATCTTGGATCCACAGAGTACAGCCAAAGGAGCGGAACTGCAAACGCCAACAGCGGCAAGAGTTTCATTAGTATATTCGCGTGTTTTTTAAGGATCGACAGAATGGTTTGCATTCTACGCTACCAAACCCGAATTGAATAGGATATAACGGTGAGCCACGGTTTTAAAAAGGATACGCATCACGTCAGGCAAGTCTTCCGTGAGAACACACGATCAGAAAAACAGATTCTGTCTGTGGTCGTGAATTAAATTTTAATCCCCCCCGCTCTAAAAATGAACGTTTGCTTTCCTTGGCACACTCTTAGTTGCCGGAAAAAACATGACTAACTATGCGGTCAATGTTTCGATGAAGATAACGTATAGAAAGTTGTATTTTCTTTGACAGTTGAAACAAGAAGCTGCTCAAGGCAATGGCGAAAGCTGGAAAGGCTGGTAGGATATACCAGAAAAGTCTTGTTTGGGCAAGAGTGAATACAAAAAGCACAATTGACATCCATGCAAGAATTAATGTGTCTTCTTTTGAACGCTTATTGACCGCGTTGAATACGCATAGCCCTGCCGCAAAAGGCAGCAATATTACCCAAAACAGATTTTCGTTATTGACCAAGTAGCTAAAATAATAAAGGTAATCTCCGACGTGGCCCTCAATAGGGCTGATTGCTCGCGTGACGCCGGAAAAAACAAAAAAAGACTGCCAGAAGTCCGGTCCGAAACGGAGAATCATGTAAATCACCCAAGGAGAAACAAGCAGAAGTCCAACTCGCCAAAAAAGAGCAAAGCGCTTTGTGAAGAAAAACCTAATGCCTCTCCTTGTCGCAATGAAATAAGAAAAGACGATTAGCGGAATCAATAATGCCTGAAGCTGCTTTGTCATAAACGCCAACCCAAAGAACAAGCCGCCTAAAGCTACATATCGATTAGAACCTCCCGTTTTTTCGCTCAAAAGCAAAAAGTAGACGCTAGCCAAAATGAAGAAAACGAAAGTGACATCAGTCATAGCGTGTCTGGCAAACACATAGAAGGTTGTAAACGTTCCCAAAACCAGCGCCGAAAGGAACCCGACATACGAATTATAGAGTTTCTTTCCTAAATAGAATACAAGAACCAGGGATAAGGAGCCGAACACAGCACTCCAAAACCTTGAGGCGAAGTTGTTTGCGCCGAAAACTTGGTAGGCAAGTGACATCAACCACATGAAAAGCGGCGGCTTGCCAATTCCAATCTCTAATTGGCCAAAAGCCCAAGGGGTCAGGTAATCTCCAGTTTTGACCATGTGGAATGCCCATTCGGAGTATGTCTGCTCGTCCGTAGCCCAGAGCGGTCCGCTTCCTAGATTAACGAAGAATATTGTTGAAAAAGCTAGAATTGCCAAAATGCAGATAGCATCGGTGTGTGCTGAAAACCAAAGGGCTTTTCGGCCAGAATTATTCCCAACTTCAGCGTCTTGTTTTTTTGGTTTAGTGGAGTGAACATAGCGCACAATTGTTAAAGTTATCGCAGCGGCTACTGCGCATGCAATTGCATCAAAAGCAATCGTAGTCCACGGTAAAGAGTTGGTCGATTGAGAAAGCGATGATTCAGCTGTTGAATCGCCTAAGACAAAAGCGTAGACGCTGTAGTCGCTACAACCAATGTAAAGATTGCCGTTCACTATTGCTGGAGAAGAATCCACAGAGCTTCCAGTCGCATAACTCCATTTCTTCGCTCCTGTAAAAGCATCGAGACAATAAATGTTGAAGTCTTTAGAGCCCACATATACGTTGCCATCCGCCACAGCGGGCGAAGACCTGACCCAGTATCCAGTAGGGCTCTGCCATATTTTCTTGCCGTTTGAAGCATTTAGACAATAAACGTTATTGTCATCAGAGCCTACATAAACGCGCCCGTAAGCGACAGCCGGGGAAGAGGACACTGAACCTGCTGTCTGATACTGCCAAATCTTGGCACCTGTGGAAGCATTCAGAGCACAAACGTAACCGTCGGTTGATCCTATGTGTACAGACCCATTGTAGACACATGGCGAAGAGACAACGCTTCCAGTGTGGCAGCGCCATATTTCATTACCTGTGGACGCATTAAGAGCGTAAACAAAAAAGTCGTCGGTGGCAACGTAGACTACGCCATCTGAGACAGCAGGCGATGAATGCACACGGTTTGAAGTTGGGTAACTCCATATTATGGCTCCGTCTGAAGCGTTGAGGCAGAACACATCGTGGTCTCCAGAACCTATGTAGACGCGACCCTCGGCGATTACAGGAGAAGACCGTACTAAACCCTCGATTTCCGATTTCCAAAGAGGCATTCCTGTGACAATATCTATACGATAAACGTAGCCGTCGTCTGAGCCTACGTAGACAGAGCCATTGTAGACGGCAGGCGACGAATTCACTTCATTTCCGGTTGAGTAGTTCCACATTTGTTTGCCGTTCGAGGCGTTGAGACAGTAGATACGCCAATCTCTAGAGCCTATGAAAAGGTAGCCGTTAGCTACTGCGGGGGAAGACGTCACCGCTTTCCATGTTTTGAAAGTCCACAAGGGTTTGACAGAATTGGTTGGAGTGTTAACAGTTGTGTAGCCGCTGTGGCTTGAGTCATGACGGAATGCCGTCCAGTCATCGGTGCTTGAACTGGCGTTGGTACTCGAGGCTACCGAAATATAGTATGATTGAATCAGAATAGACGAAATGAGGATGATTAGCAACCACTTATGCTTTCTCATTGTCATCCTTACAAGAAATCACATGTAAAACAGAATATATTAAACTGTTGAGGTGGAAACCATCAATGGGTTCAAATCCCACCGGCGCCACCGTTAGTAAACTGAATTTACGAGGGAAAGCATTTGGATGCAAGCGCGAAAGCGCTTTATCATCAGATTCATCCAGCGAAGCTTGCAACAGACATTATCTCCGCATTTATTTCGCTTTTTTTGCTGTGGATGCATGACCTTGTTCTGGGCTTGATTGTTGGATATGTGCCTTCAATAATCGCTACGGTTTTGATAATCAGTTTCGCAGACCTTGAGAAATACAAGCAGTCAACTTTCGGCAAGTATGTCAAGACCTATATGAACAGAACTACGCAAGCCGTTCGGCTGGCTGGAGATACTCTTTCCAAGATAGCCGCTTGGTACAATCTAGTAATCTTGATTATCATCAGTATGTTGATGATTCTGATTGCCTGGTTAAGAGGTAAGCTATTCCCAACAAAGAGACTATGGAGGAAGAAAACGGATGAAAAATGACAAAACACATTATTCGTGGGTTCAAATCCCCCGCACCTTTAAGATTAAATTTTAATCCAACCAACCAACGGTAAGTTTGCGCTTTTTGGCATCTGCTCAACCTCGTTGAACATCGCAACCGAATTTTGTGCGCAATGCTTAAGCTGCGGGAGACGTTAACAATAGCCATTAACGTGGAAAACAGTGGAGAGAACGTCCGATCAGTCCTAGAAAGAGAAGCCCAAGAAACGCCAAGAACAAACGCGGCAGAGGAGACTGCCCAGTCACCGTAGGCAAAGAATACGAAGTGAACATCAGCCAGATGAGCCCGAACGGGGAAGGCATAGCCAGCGTCAAAGGCTTCCCTGTCTTCATAGGCAACGTTAAACTCGGAGACCACGTGAAAGTCAAAATCACAAACCTAGACTCAGTCAGCGCAGACGCAGAAATAACCAGCCGCGTCTAGTGCCCCGCGCCACAGTTCGGGTACCTTATCCAAAGACTCATCATAAACCTGCTTGCAGTAAGCGCACCTGATCTTCACTATGACCTCTTTAGCGCGCGCTTTCCTTGGAGCGTACTCAACGTATACAATTTCTTCAAACTTTTCTATAATGCCAACCATGGTCAACCCCCCTTCTGCGGATTGTCCTACTCGGTTTTCGTAAATTAGTTTGTGAATTGGTAAATTTGTGAATTTCGTTGAGCTTCAAATAGTACCTAAAACTCGTCTATACTCGCCGAAGGCAAAGCGGAGCGAAAAAACCTTGCAGTTCAATGCTCTTCAACTCACGCGAAAAGAAGGTGACAGCACCAAAACTGACGCCCCGAAACCTAAACTCTGCTCTTCATATTTGGAGCCTAATAGCAATAGATTGCAGAAACCTATAGGGGGCTACCCGTATTGCCAGTTTTCTCAACCAAAAAACACGTAGAAAAAGCAATTCTTAAATCCAATCCAACAGCACATACACAACCAACCAGAAGGAACATTCTATGACACAAGAACACACCGCCCTAACAGTAGCCCTAGAACAACTAAAAATAGCCGCAGAAAAACTCCAACTCGACCCAGGAATACACGCCATACTAAAACACCCAAAAAGATCAATCATCGTCTCAGTCACCATAAAAATGGACGACTGCAACATCGGCGTCTACAACGGATGCCGCGTACAACACTGGGACGTCATGGGACCCTTCAAAGGCGGCATCAGATACCACCCAAACGTCACACTCGACGACGTTACCGCACTCGCAATGTGGATGACCTGGAAATGCGCCGTCGTAAACCTCCCCTACGGCGGCGCAAAAGGCGGAATCACCTGCAACCCCAAAACAATGTCAAAAGGCGAACTAGAAAGACTAACAAGAAGATACGTAAGCCTAATTTTCGAATACCTCGGACCACACCGAGACGTACCCGCGCCAGACGTCTACACAGACGCCCAAACAATGGCATGGATAATGGACACTTACAGCCAACTCAAAGGCTACAGTGTCCCCGAAAGCGTCACCGGAAAACCCATAGAAATAGGTGGCTCCGAAGGAAGAGTATGCGCAACATCACTAGGCGTCGCATTCTGCGCAAGAGAAGCCGCCAAAATCCTAAAATTAAAACTGAAAAACGCCACAGTAGCAGTACAAGGCTACGGCAACGTCGGCTACAACGCCGCGAGCATAATGCACAGCATGGGCTGCAAAATCATCGCAGTAAGCGACTCAACTGGAGGAATCTACTGCCCAAACGGCATAAACCCCCATGACGTACGCGTGCACAAAACAAAAACAGGCTCCGTGATGAACTACAAAGATTGCGCCAACATAACCAACGCGGAACTGCTGCAAACAGAATGCGACATCCTGATCCCAGCTGCTTTGGAGAACCAGATAAGAAAGGATAACGCGGACAAAATCAAAGCAAAAATAGTGGCTGAAGGCGCAAACGGACCCACAACTCCAGAAGCAGACAAGGCACTCTACGAAAAAAACGTTTGCCTAATCCCAGACATATTGGCTAACTCTGGAGGAGTAACAGTAAGCTATTTCGAGTGGGTTCAAAACTTAACAAGAGAACACTGGACGCTAGAAGAAGTAAACACAAAACTAGAAACCAAAATGATTAAAGCATTCAATGACGTGCAAAAGCTATCGAAGAAAGAAGAAAGCGACATGAGAACAGCAGCGTTGATGCTTGGAGTAGGAAGAGTCGCCCACGCACTAAAAACACTAGGCCTTTGGCCATAGCTTACACAGTTTGTCACTAACTCGGATTCCCTAAATTCTCAGATTTTTTGATCTAAATCTTTAAACTACTCTTCTTATATCTGTTCCACTGCGTAAATTAGAACGCGAAGAGACGAAAAAGGGGGAGAAGGAAGATGCCGTCAAAGATCAGGAATTTGGATTTTCGCTTTGAAAATTCACTTGTGAAAATCATCGCTAATAGAAATTATCCTGAAACCAAACTTGCTGGATTAAGCGTAGGTCCATTTGAAGAGGGCAACGAATATGAAGTTTACTATTGGATAGCGCAGAAACTCGCAGAATCTGGAATTGCGCATTTCCGCGAAGATGACTGCTTAGAAGCAACCAAGCTTTACAAGGTTCAATGGAAAGAACGCGTCCAAATAGCTGGACAGATATCAGACCTCCCAGAAGACTTCTACCCTAGACTCCGCAGATACCTCGCAAACATAAAAGAGGAAATAACGAAACCCGAAAAAATGCATGAGTATGAGAAAGCCACGCAATTAGCATGGGACATAGTAAATTCCAGATTAAAAAAAATAGTTGCTCTGTCTTCAGGTCCAGCCCAAACCGACCAAGTTCTAAAAAAATTTACAGGAGAAGAAAGGCTCATTTACGAGCAACTCGGCAAGATAATCAATAAGTGGAGAACCCAGATACTAGAATATGAAGGAGAAGGGTGAGCAAAATGACCCGCGAAATGGAAACGGTAGACCCTCAAGAACGATTCCTCGAGTTCTTCAAAAAAGAAAAGTACCGCCAAAAAATCTCCCAGATGGCCATAACGGGAAAAGAATCAATCACAGTTGACTTTGAGGAGCTCTTCGCTTTTGACCAAAGACTTGCTGAAAGACTTCTCGAAAAGCCTGATGAATTCATGCAACACGCAGACAACGCTGCGTACGCACAGCTCGGAATTGAAGATTCAGAATACGCTGAAAAAATAGAGAAAGTAACAGTTAGAATTGTAGAGCTCTTGGGGAAAGAGCAACTTCGAAAACTCGGTTCAAAGCAAATGGGAAAACTGGTTATGATCGAAGGCATAGTGGTTCGAGCCACACCAGTCCGCCCAATGGTTATGCAAGCTTCATTCAAATGCAAACGATGCGGAACAATAACTCGTGTGGATCAGGCAGGCTCGTTTTTAAGGGCGCCTTTCGAGTGCAATGATCCTTCATGCAGGCAAAAAGGACCCTTCGAGTTCGTTCAGGAAGAATCCACGTTTATAGATTCTCAAGACCTTCGCCTTCAAGAAAGGCCAGAAGACTTGCCGCCGGGCCAGCTTCCGCGCACGTTAAACGTGAAACTCGTCGGAAGCGAAATAGTTGATCTTGCCCGACCAGGCGATCACGTTTCCATAGTTGGGATGGTTCGCGCCGTCGCGCCTTCACGTCCAGGAATCGGGAAACTTCGGACTTTTATCTTGCATTTAGAGACCAATTCATTAGAAGTTTTAGGCAAAGAACCTGAGACGACGCTCTCCTCGCCTGAAGAGGAAGAAAAAATTCTTGAACTCGCAAAGGACCCGTGGGTTCATCGGAAAATAATAAGCTCGATAGCGCCCTCAATCTACGGCTACGAGCACATTAAGGAAGCGATAATGTACCTTCTTTTTGGCGGTGTGTCAAAAAGCCTCCCCGACATCACAATCAGAGGAGAAATGAACGCACTTTTGATCGGTGATCCAGGCACAGCCAAATCTCAACTTTTACAGTACGTGGCGAGAATAGCGCCGCGTGGCTTATACACTTCCGGGCGAGGAACAACCGCTGCGGGTTTAACTGCTGCGGTGATACGCGAGAAAGGCGGCAGCATGAGCCTTGAAGCGGGTGCACTCGTGTTAGCCGATAAAGGAATAGCATGCATAGACGAAATGGACAAAATGCGCCCAGAAGACCGAGTCGCAATACACGAAGCCATGGAGCAACACACCGTTTCAGTTGCAAAAGGCGGCATTGTCGCAACATTGAATGCCCGAACCGCAATACTCGCAGCAGCCAACCCCGCTTTGGGCAGATACGAACCGCATCGAACCGTGGCTGAGAACATATCGCTGCCAGTAACGATTCTTTCCCGATTTGACCTAATTTTCGTGTTGAGAGATGTCCCAAACAAAGAAGCTGATGAAAAAATGACGGAGCACATCCTTGAAATTCACAGGAAAGGAGCGCCCCCTGTAGAAGCACCCATAGGATCGGAGCTAATGCGGAAATACGTAAGCTACGCCAAAACGATTAAACCAGTGTTAAGCCACGACGCGCTGAAACGTCTTGGCGATTTCTATTTGGCAATGCGTTCAGCGAGCGAAGCGGAGGGATCACCAGTGGCAATCACCGCACGTCAACTCGAGTCACTCGTTCGCATAGCTGAAGCAAGAGCCCGCGTAGCACTAAAAAAAGAAGTCTCAGCCGAGGATGCAGAGGCAGCGATAACGATTATGAAGAGGTCTCTGGAAGAGGTGGGAATAGACTTATCCTCATACAAAATGGACATTGACATCATAATGACTGGAAAGCCCAAGAGCATGAGAGACAGAATGCAAATAATCATTTCAGTGCTGATGGAAATGGAAAAAGTCACGGGCATAGTTGAAAAAGCAGCACTCTTAAGCGAATTGGACTCAAAGCACAAAATCCCACGATCCGAAACCGAACGCATGATCGGGCAACTGTTGCGCGAAGGCACAATTTATGAACCAAGAGAAGGCTACCTAAAGAAAACATGAGAAACTGTGAAGGATAAATGAAAACAGTAATGGTCGTTGTAGGCACAAGACCAGAAATCATAAAGATGGCGCCCATCGTTAGGGCACTAAAAGAAAACAGAATCCCGTTAACGTTTGTCCATTGCGGGCAACATTACGACTACAATATGGCGCAACAGTTCATCGAAGAACTGGAACTCCCACCGCCAGACTACACTTACAAAGTTAACGCCTCTTCCCCCGGAGAACAAACAGCGCGGATAATAACGCGCATGGACAAATTGCTTAAAAAAACCGTGCCGTCCCTTGTCTTAGTTGAAGGCGACACAAACAGCGTTCTGGCAACAGCGTTAACAGCAAACAAACAAGGAATACCCATAGGGCATGTGGAGGCTGGCTTGAGAAGTTTTGACCTGCGCATGCCCGAAGAACATAACAGGCGCTTAACGGATCATTTATCAGCATACTTGTTTGCCCCCACTGAAAGAGCCCAAGCCAATTTGAGCCGCGAGAACGTTTGGGGCAAAATCTACGTCACTGGAAACACCGTTATAGACGCTGTAATTCAACACTTGCCAATAGCAGAGAAAAAATCCGAAATACTAAAGAAAATCCGCTTTGAGAAGTTTGCTTTAGCAACGGCTCACAGAGCGGAAAACGTAGATGACTTGTCGGTTCTAAAGAATTTTACAGAAGTTTTTGCGGAATCACCCGTGCCTATTGTTTACCCGATGCATCCGCGCACTAGAAAGAGACTGCGCCAGAATAAGCTGTACACGCAAATCAAAGAAAGCGAAAACGTTCAGATTCTTCCGCCCGTCGGTTATTTAGACTTTCTGATTCTAATGAAAAAAAGCGAATTGATAATTACAGATTCTGGCGGAATTCAAGAAGAAGCTACCGCTCCAGGCATCAGGAAACCCGTATTGGTAATTCGTTTTTCGACTGAAAGACCCGAAGCGGTTGAAGCTGGATTCGCCACAGTTGTCGGAACTAAGAAGCATGAGATCTTGGTGGCTATGGAAACAGCCTTAGCGAGGCGAAAAGAATTGCCTCATAAGTCTCCTTTTGGAGACGGAAACGCAGCGGAGAAAATCGTGAAGATAATCCAGAAAGATTTCTTTTCTGTATAGGATGACGGCGGCAATGTCGGAGTTTGTAGCGCATTGTGTCAGGCAAGTCTTCCGTGAGAACGCGCAATCAGCAACAACAGGCTCTAGTTATGATTGTGGATTAAATTTTAATGCACACACACTGGTTTACGCTTTTCAGAATTGTCCGCAGAGCAGGTGGGCTCAGGGAAAGCCATAAGAAAATACTCAGGCAAGCCCATCTCAAGACTTTCTCAGTTAGCAAGCTATTAAGGCGGGCTTTGAACTTCAGGTCATTCTCTACCTAAAGAAAGAACAGTTCTTAAGGTATGCTATGGGTTAAAAGAAAAGGTAGGGCAATAAAGAAAAGAAAGATTGGATTCCAATAGTCGCGATTGTAGGGTTATCATAAGTTAGCTAACGTTTTATTTAATTTTCTGAGAGAGAGACAAAAAAGGGATGGGTTCTTCTGCCATTCTCCACCGTTCAGAGCTAAGGTGTCGATGCAGGCGGAAGGACTCCGTTTTCAACCCAATTCACGAGTTGGTCGAAACGGGGGGATATTTGACCAAGTACAGGAGTGTTGGCATGCTGACCCCCAACCACTTTATAGATACGGTACAGACTTGATTGACCTTCCGCAACGACCGCGTTCATGAACTCAATTGATGTAGAATAGGGCACAAGAGCGTCCGCGGTTCCATGTACAGTTATTGTCGGAAGTGCTATGTCCGCTGCGTTGAACGTCGGCGATATTCTTTCATAAGCCTTTGGCTTCTCTGCAGGAGTGCCTCCGCAGGCGAGTGCAATCTCAGTTCCTGAAGTCAAACAGTAATCGCGGAACGCGGCTATTGTGGGCAAGGGATAAGGCGGGTTTACGCCACCTCTATCGACTACCTCCTTACCAAGCGCAATATCATCTGCGATGCTAGCATAATACATTTTGTCCGTGTATTGAGCTGCCAAATCCTTTGAACCGCATATGTCGAGTACACCGTCGTAAAGTTCTGGATATTTCGCTCCGAGCTGCAATACGATGTTGCCACCCATAGATATTCCAGCGAGGTAGACGTTGCCAGTAACACCGTAGTTATCGAGAACGTACTCCGTCAACTGGTGGGTGCGAATTACTCCTTCCTTGACGCAGTATCCTCCTTCACCGTAATTGGACGCAGCAGTGGCATACCCTTTGACTATAAAAAGAGGAGACAATGTGTCAAGAGGAATGGTATTGGGGTTAAATCCTGCAATGGAGCTGTAGCCGCGGCAAAGCACGACCAACTTTCCATTCCAATTGTCAGGGATTTTAATCGTGTTGTTTGCCCCGCCCAAAACAATGTTTGTTTGAGTGTACCACAACAAGCTGGGGGCGCCAGTTTGACGCCGTGTTACTATTACCTTTGGCGCTGCCTGGGCTGACTCAATCAGCGGTATAGCAACCATAACTGCTACTAGACATATAACTATCAACAAATTTTTGCTTTTCATTCTTTTTCACCTCCCCTTCTCTCCTTAGCGCGCGCTCTCTCTGTTGTATTTTGTTTATATGATTTGTGAAATAGTCTTCTATGCTGTATTTGCTCGTGTGTGCGCGCTGAGTGTGTGTTTTTTGTTTGTGTGTTTTTTGTAGAGTTAGTTAGGGAGTAGGGGAGAGTAGTAGGGAGAGAGTAGGCGTTAGGAAGTTAGTGTTAGTGGTTTGGGTTTGGGATTAAATTTTAATCCCATCTCTCTGGTTCAAGACATTGCGATTTCAGACTAGCTGAGCTTGCAGCCCTAAACCTAACCCCACTTCACTGTGCAATTCAACTTATATTTCAGTCTTTATATAAGGGAGGGGGTAGTCTTTTCCGAGCAACTAGTCACAAACCTATCTATCTAAGTCAAACAATAGTTGAACCTATTTATAGAGGGGGTATAAGTTTTTCCGAGCACAACAGAGCTAAGATATGTAAGTGGTTTTCTTATCTTCCTCTTTGCGTGTTTCCTCAGCTTGCAACGCCCTTTTCTCCTCAATCTTCTGTAAACGCGTCACCATCGTTTCTGCTTTGGCAATGTCTTCGTTCAACCCAGTTAAATCTACATCAAAATTAAACGTTGATTTTAACACTTCTAAAACACTTCTTGCAGCCAAAGGATCAGGCAAATAGCCGCGAGTTTCACCCAAAAGACAAAGCGCATCAATCTTCTTGAAACGAGCCAGCCCAAGTATCAAGCCTGCAGTGCCAACTATGGGACTTCCTGAACCACTCACAGTAGCTCCTGCCTGTAAAGCTTTGGCTAAAATGTCCTGAGCGGTTGCGGCTACGAAAACCTTGGGTTTGTCTTTTGTTTCCATTCGATAGCCGCCGATGGTGGCGATTGTTTTTACATTATGCTTTTTAGAGAAGTCGAGCATTCGATCGGCGATTTCGTATTGTCCTTCAATGGTTTGTGATTGGCTGTCACCGGTGAAGAGAATGAGGTCGTTTTGTCCGTTAGTGCTTTTCCAAAAATAGAATACACCTCTTAGAAGGCGAACGTTGCCTTTCTTGTTAACAAGTACAAAGTAGGGAAAATGTGGCGAGTAAAGATAGGCGAATTTTCGGGCTTTTAACTGTTTGATCAGATAGCGTATCGCGATTTTGCCGACAAGTCCTAAGCCTGGAAGTCCTTCAATCAAAATGGGATTGTTCGGTTCGACTTGTGCGAACTCTTTGATATAAGTTTCTTTCACTCTGTCAGCTGCTCCTTTTTCATAGCCATCCGGTATTTGAGGTATTTATCGTCTGGAGAAAACTTGGCTGGATGCGGTATTCGAACGTTTCCGCCGCAGTAAGGACACGCATCTTTTTTCAATGTGTATTTTCCGCATTTCGCGCATTTTCTTAGGAGCCAAACCATTATTTCTCCCTTCTAAAAGTGCCCTGTCCACCAGCTTTAACGACGTTGGATACGACACTTTGGGAAACTTTTTGTAAAACTTCCTCGGCACATTTATAATTTTCCGCCAAAACTTCAATACTGTATTTTGGGGCGGCGATAACATAAAACCGTACTTCCGCATCTTTTGTTTTTTCCGCTTTTTTGGCGTTAAGAAATGATTCTTGGATTATTTTAACTCCGTTAGGCTTCATGCAGCGAACTTCGATGGTGCCTTTGACCTTGACCATTTTCACGTGGATTCGTTCTTGTGCAACTTCAGCGAAGGCTTTTGCGAGGTTTTCGGGCACGCCTATTTTTGTTAAGACTTCTACGCCTTCTTTGACTACTTTTTCGAAGCCTTCGTACAATCCGTATTTTTCTTCTATGAGGATTCCTGCTTTTTGGTAAACTTCTTCGTTGGGTAATCCGACTTTTTCTGCGACTCCTCGGAGTAGGGCTTCAGCTTTTCTGTCTTTTTTCCATGATTTTATTTTTTCGATTTTTTCTCTTTTGGTAACTCGTCTGAGGGATAAGTCTATGTGGCCTTTTTCCATGTCTACTCGCAGAACTTTTAAGACCATTTTTTGTCCTTCGCGCACGAAATCGCGGATGTTCTTTATCCAAGAAGAAGATATTTCAGAAACGTGTAGTAATCCTCTTTTATTGTATTCATCAAGTTTCGCGTAGGCGCCGTAATCAGTTACGGTCTCTATCGTGGCGATTAATAGGTCTCCAATTTCAGGCCACTCAGGCTTTTTCTCAGCCATTTCAACATTCATCCTACTCGAAAATTGCTGTTATTTCGCCGTTGATTTTGGCTTTGCCGCCAGATGGTTCTGCGAGTGTTTCCCCGCATACGTTGCAGTTTACCTTGTTTACTGCGTTGCTGAAGATTAGTTGTTCGTTTCCGCATTTTAGGCACTTGACTCGCAAGAAGCTGCTGCTTGGTTTTGGGATGAGTTTGTTCCATTCAGTCATGATTTCTCCTCCATGTTATTCTATGACTAGTTTTCGCAGTCGCATGCCGTCTTTGTGTCTCATGTAACCGCAGACTTTGCATTTAATCCGCAAAGTTTGTTTTTTGGTTGTTTTGGCGAATTCTCTCTGGAGCGGATATTTCTGTCCGCCGTAGCCTCTTTTTTCTCGTTCATGGTGGCGTTCGCCTTTCGCCAAGGCTCTACGCTTTCCAGCCTTGTACAAGGTGACCGTGTGAACTTGGTGAATCTTGCATCGCGAACAGAACGTCCGAACTTCTTTAGGAACATTCACGTGAATCACTACCAGCTTTGCAATAGAGAAAACATACGCATTCTTATACTTTTTCCGCTCTTTTCGCCAGAAATGTTTTCTCCTCTTCTCTAGCGTGTTCTCAGCGACTATCCCCCTATATGTATTGACTCCTTCCAAGAATTTTTCCGGCATCAAAACAAATATAATTAATGCTTAGCACTTGTTCTATTATGATTACGCGAGAGGAGGCTTAGCATTGAGTTTTGAAATGTGGGCTGAAAAATACCGCCCTAAACGGCTAGACGACATGGTTGACCAGAAGGATATTGTTGAACGTTTAAAGAGTTTCGTTAAATCCAGAAACGTGCCCCACTGCATTTTCGCTGGACCACCGGGAACAGGTAAAACTACTGCTGCCCTGTGTTTGGCACGGGACCTTTACACTGATGGTTATCGCGAACATCTCATGGAGTTAAACGCCAGCGACGAAAGAGGCATCGACGTTGTTAGGGAGACTGTGAAGACTTTTGCGCGAGCGCGCTCCATCGGGGAGATTCCCTTCAAAATCATGATTCTGGACGAAGCTGATAACATGACTTCAGACGCCCAACAAGCCTTAAGGCGTACAATGGAGCGGTATACCGAAACGTGCCGTTTCATCATGTGCGCGAATTACAGCGGCAAAATAATTGAGCCGATTCAGTCCAGATGCGCGCCTTTCAGGTTTACTTTCCTGCCCAGAGAGGAACACGATAAATACGTCAAGCACATCGCTGACTGCGAGAATCTCAAGTTATTGCAAGATGGCGCTGATGCGATTTTTGAAGTCTGCAGCGGAGACCTTAGAAGGGCAATAAATACGCTGCAAGCCGCGGCGTCAATGAATAAACCTGTAGACGCTAAACTAATCTATTCGATAACTGGCAGAGCTAACCCTTCAGATGTGCAAAAAATGCTGAACACCGCTATGAAAGGCGACTTTCTAGATTCTAGGAAACAATTGCGCGATATGATTCAAAAGTACGGCGTAGCCGGAAGCGACATAATCCGCCAGATTCACACGGCGCTTTTTAAAGCGGAGATTCCTGAGCCTTGGAAAATAAAGCTAGCCGGCATCGTAGGCGAAATAGACTACAGACTTGTGGAAGGCTCCGACGAGGAAGTTCAATTGAGTGCATTGCTAGCGAGACTCGTTGAGGCGGGCATGGAACTAAAAAAGTAACCTAGGTGCAATTCTTGTACGCTGCGTGGACAGTCAAGCATAAACCGCAGACCATCGCTGACATCGTTGGCAACACAGAAGCCATCAAAACGTTCAGTGATTGGGTAAGTTCTTGGAGCAAAGGCGTACCCAAGAAGAGAGCGGTGTTTCTTTATGGACCGCCTGGAATCGGAAAAACAGTAACCGTTGAAGCTTTGGTCAACGATTTGGGCGTGGAACTTGTAGAAAAGAACGCGAGTGATTACAGGACGGAAGACGCCATAAACCGTTTCGCGGGCTTAGCCTCACAGTACGGGTCCTTGTTTGGTGGAAAACGAATAGTTTTGCTCGACGAGCTAGATGGATTAACTGGAAATGCGGACAAAGGCGGAGTTAAAGCGATCACTGAAATCGTGAAAACCGCTCAGTGCCCAATAGTCTTGATAGCCAATAGCGCGTATGACCCGCGGTTCACGAATCTCCGTAGCTATTGTCTTCTCGTAGAATTCAAAAAGCCTCCTGCAGGCGAAGTGATGAAGCATTTAAAACGCGTATGCGCACGCGAGGAAATTCAAGCTGATGAAAACGCGTTAAAGTTTATCGCTCAACGTTCGGAAGGCGATGTTCGCTCCGCGGTGAATGACCTTCAGGCTTTGGCTCAGGGAAAGAAGCGGTTAACGTATGATGAGGTTTCGTGGTTTGGCTACCGCGATCGGCAAGACTCCATTTTCAATGTGCTTAGAATGATAATTTACGGCAGAACGTGCTTCGGCGCGAAACAGGCAGTAAACATGGCTGACGTTGACCTCGACATGCTTTTCGAATGGATATACGAGAATGTTCCAGCGCATTTCACTGACCCGCATGATTTGGCCAAAGCCATGGATGCTCTTTCGATGGCGGATGTCTATCGCGGCAGAATTCGCTCTACTCAGGATTGGAGCTTTACGCGTTACGTGATTGATTACATGGCTGCGGGCGTGGCTATGGCTAGGCAGAACTCGAAGGTTCACGGCTGGATACCCTTCGCGTTTCCTAGCCGCATACAAATGTTGTCTAGATCCAAAGCTGAACGGGCGACTCAACTAAGTATAGGGTTTAAGATCAAACGTAAGTGTCACATCTCCGCCGCTCGCGCTTCAAAGGAAGTCTTACCCTATCTGAAGATTATTTTCAAAAACAACGCCCAAATGGCAGCTGGACTTGCGAAGTGGCTCGACTTAGACGCGGAAATGATTGAGTATCTCGTGGGAAACAAAGAAAAAACTGAGGCTATAGTTGCGTTTTTGAGTTGAACGTAGCCATCAAGCTTAGTGGATTCTGCTTCCTTCCGCAATGTCTTTTTCTGGCTGCAATACCACAACGTTGCCTTTGTCGTCTTCAGCGGCCAAAACCATGCACTGCGACTCCACGCCCATCATCTTGCGTTTCTGAAGGTTAAGAATAAAAGCGCATTTTTTGCCGACGAGGTCTTGCGGTTTGTACCACTGCATGAGTCCGGCGACTGCTTGTCTTTTCTCCGTTCCAAAATCGACTATAATTCTTATGAGATTTCTTGATCCAGGAATCTGGTTTGCTTCTGTTATCTTTCCTATACGCAGATCCAGCTTTTGAAATTCTTCAAATGAGATTTCCATTTTTCTAGCGCCTTCCAATGCATTTTCATCCAATACAACTAAAGTTTTCCGTGGCTTCCTTTTGTATCTTATCTTCTCCACGATTTTTTCCATTTCCCCTATCCTCTATTAACTCTCCAATTTTCTGGGTCAACATGCTTTTCACTGATTATTCGGTTGTTGGTGAAACGGTTGCTCTTCTTTCTTCTGATGCTATTTTGTGGGCTTGCAGAAGCGGCTCAGGAATTCGACTGTTGCCCACGCAATGTTTTACGATTTTAATGGCGGTCCTGAGCGATATCAAGTGACCAACACTGACGTAAACAGGTTTTGAGCCCTCTTTAGTTGTAACGACCGAACCTATGATTTGGCCGTTTTGAACTAAAAAGACGCCTCCTGCCTTCTCGGTAGGTTCGCCGATCAGTCTGCTTTTTGCCACTCCGATGGTGGGTTTTCTTATTGCTAGTCCTAAGTGGCTGGCAAATCCGCATCTGTACGGGTGCGCTATTCCTTGGCCGTCTGCAAGAAAAACGTCAGGCTGCAACTTTAGCCTCTTGATGCAGGCTATTGCGGGAGGAATTTCTCTGAAGGAAAGCAAGGTTGGAATGTACGGAAGTTTAACTTTGCACGTGGCTGTTTGCGATTCTAAGAGTTCGAGAGACTCGTAGTCTAAAACTGCCACG
>Ga0315289_10002514_pt1 | contig 28050 bp, 32 predicted proteins | sample YL17G11_40_MG_FD_203452 | JGI IMG/M metagenome (GOLD analysis project Ga0315289, IMG submission 203452) | Sediment microbial communities from Yellowstone Lake, YNP, Wyoming, USA - YL17G11_40 | ecosystem: Environmental > Aquatic > Freshwater > Lake > Sediment | place: USA: Wyoming | collected... | reverse complement strand
CGTCATAAGTCCATATATGCGTGGGTTCTTCCTTTTTTACTGAAATTTTAATTTCATATCCCATATTTTATTTCCTTGCAGCAGGTGGGATTTGAACCCAGTGGAACAGATTTCATAATGATTCTTCTATTTTAATATTAAAGAAATTAAAAATATTTTTATGCCTCCACTACATAAACGAAGAAAAATATCCATTTATGACAATATAATTGCTGGCCTTGTCGTCTTGCATAGAAGCCACAGAATATAATGCGGAGGCAAGTGGCCAATCTATAATTAGTTCAACGTACAATATTCATGAGAATGCTCGATTCAAATTTGAAAAAATCATTAAAAAGCCGACGAACAATTATTTTTATTTCATCTCTATCTTTAATCTGCTTTCTGCTCATAACTTTTCTAAAGAACAGTTTTGCTGCAGTGGATGCAAACGTAAATTCCTGGTCAGCATCAATTCAATCCACCTCATTCACACAAGTAGCTAAGGTGATCAATTACAGCTTCGATATGACTGCTTTGCTTGCAGCCTCTATTTTGATAGCAGCATATCTCCTTTATAAAAATCACAAGAATGATGCTTTGTTGCTGGCAGTGGCGATGCTTGGTAATGCTGTTATAATTACAACAGTTAAACTTCTGGTCCATTCCCCAAGACCTTTGAATGGAATCATAACCGAGCAGGGGCTTTCATTTCCAAGCGGTCATGTAATGAGCACCATGGCCCTTTTCGGCCTGCTGACTTATTTTGCATGGAAGCACTGGAAATCTTCAAGAGCAAAAATATTGTCAATCCTTCTTTTTGCAGCTGTAGCATTCATTGTAGGGTTTGACAGGATCTATCTCAACGTTCATTGGTTCAGCGATGTCTTGGGAGCATATTCATTGGGAGTGTTCTGGCTTTCATTTTCAATCTTAGTGTTTCAAAAATAGCTCACATGAATCTTTCATCTTTCTTTCTCTCCCTTTACTTTTGTTGCATAATCTTTGATCGCCATAATAATACCTTTCAGCAATCCCGTATATTAATATTTTTTATTGCTTAACAGGTCACATTCTACGATTTGATAGTTATATAAAGCTTTAAAATATTCTATCAACATAAGTTAAAATTAATCTATATCAATTGTGATAGGATGAAGCAGCTGTCCCATAACGGGGTGATTGTGCCCAAGTACGAGCCAAAGGGTTTTCACATTCTGTTTAGAGGTAAGAAGATAGTCCTGACCCCTGGGCAGGAAGAAATGGCTGTTGCATGGGTGAAAAGGCTGGGGACGGATTATGTCAAGGACAATGTGTTTGCAAGAAATTTCTTTGATGATTTTGGAGCTGCTCTAGGATTAAAAGAAAAAATTTCGCCAGAGGATGTAGATTTTTCTGAAATAATGAATGTGATTGAGAAGGAAAGGAATGACAAGCTTGGCATGACGAAAGAAGAGAGAAAAAGATTGGCCCAGGAGAGAAAAAATATCCGTGAAGCAAACAAGGAAAAGTATGGCTATGTTGTGATGGACGGGGAAAGGGTCGAGGTTTCCAACTATGTTGTTGAGCCTGGCTCGATATTCATGGGAAGAGGCAAACATCCCATGAGAGGCAAATGGAAGGAAGGCGCGAAAGAAAACGACATTACAATCAACCTGTCTCCAGACTCAAAAGTTCCTGAAGGAAAATGGAAGAAGGTGATTTGGGAACCTGACTTTATTTGGACAGCAAAATGGGACGACAAGCTGCGCGGCAAGGAAAAGTATGTTTGGCTTTCTGACACCTCCAGGGTAAAGCAAGAGCGTGAAAAAGAAAAATTCGACAAGGCAAGAGAATTGGAAAAGGAGTATGGCAAGGTGAAAAAACACATTGTTGACAATCTCAAATCAGAAGATCTGAAAAGGAGGAAAATAGCGACTGTCTGTTATTTGATAGATTCACTCAGCATGAGGGTCGGGGATGAGAAGGATGAAGATGAGGCAGACACGGTAGGTGCGACTACATTGACAAAGGGTAATGTCATTATAAAAGAGAATAACTTGGTTAAATTTGACTTTTTAGGAAAGGATTCGGTGAGATGGGAGAAGGAGATTGTCCTGCCAGAGCAGGTCGTAAAAAACCTGAGAGAGTTTATTTCAAATCATGAACCTGAAATATTCGATGGTGTGAGGTCTGAGAATGTGAAACTGTTTTTGAACGAAGTTGTGCAGGGGCTGACATCAAAAGTCTTCAGGACTTTCCATGCTTCCAGGGCAGTGGATGATTATCTCAAAAAAACTGATGTAAAAAAGGAAGATTTTGAAGATTACAAAAAATATTTTGCTGCAATGGCCAACCTTCAGGCGTCTGTTGTGTGCAACCATAAGAGGACGCTGCCAAGGAGTTGGGAGCAGACACTTCAGAAAAAGGTGGAAAGATTGAAACTGGTCAAAGAAAAAATGGCAGAGAAAAGAGGGAAATCCGTGGAAGTTCTGGAATCGAGAATTAAAAAACTGGAAGCGATGAAACAGACTGAAAAGAGAGAATTGAAGCTGGGTGATTATAAAAACAAGTTGAAGATTCTGAAGGCAAGGAAGATGACAGAGAAGGAAGAGGAGAATGTCAAAAAATTGGAGTTGAAGGTTGAGACGATGAGAGAGACGAAAGATTACAATCTCAACACTTCGCTGAAAAGTTATATAGACCCTCGCATTTATTTGAAATGGTCCAGGAAAGTGAATTTCGACTGGAAGAAATATTACCCCAAAACGCTGCAACGCAAATTTTCTTGGATAGAAGAGAAGTGATTATAAAGCCGAGGCTGGGTGTTAAACCTAGGGTAGAAAATTATCGACTTAAGAAATTACTTTTTTCCAATTTGACATTCATGATTAATACAAATCAAACCTTCTCCTGGTGCAAAAAAACAAAGGTTCATTTTACACCAACCAGTTGTTTTGTTTACACAATATTTATAATAATCGATATTTCCTGTAAAATCAGGACAAGCACAAATGCAATCATCATCTGTATTACAATAATTTGGATTCATAGTACTACAGTCAATGATTGTTGTCGTAGTTGTTTTTATTGTGGTTGTCGTTGTCGTAGTTGTAATAGTGGTTGGTGGAGTTAAACTTTTAAGAGAAATACCAAGTAAAATTCCAATAACTAGAAATATTAAAGCAAAGGGTATAATTTGACTTAATTCTTTTCTCATATTTGAGAATTCATTTTTTAATCATTTAAAAGCCTATAGTTTTCTACCCAGGGTTTAGCGCCGAGGCTGGGATTTGAACAATTAAGAATCAATTTAAATGAATGAACCAAGTAAAAATATTAGAAAACATATCCATGTAAAAGCATAAGGAAGTAGAATGATGTATCTTGTTTTAAGATATTTTTTGTAAATTGGTTTTTTTTCGCCAAACTTCGATGGTGCTGATTCCCCTATAAGAAATAAAGAAATTATTTTCACAAGTTGAAGAATCATATGAAGCATGCCAATACTACCAAAAAATAAAAGTGAGAAATTTTGTGAAAAATTCCCTAAGGTTATACCACCTAATAAACCTGAAATGGGGCTTTTGAAGAATTTTCGCCAACTGAATCCTTCAAATGGAGAAGCTCTCCAAGCACCGCAAAAAGCTACTGTAACACCAGCAAGTAACCCAATCAATACATTTGATGAGATAGATGCTGTGATATTTGATAGGGTCAAAAAATGGAAAATTAAAAATGAAGAAATTATGAAACCTATTCCAATCAAAAATCGTTTGGTTTGATTCTTCACAATATTGCCCAAGTACTGGAACTTCATGGGTATTTTATATTTTCTTTCATCTTCCTCACGAACAAAAATTTTAAAAAATTCTGTAAAAACACGTTCAAATCCCATTATGGATACAAAAATAATACCTAGATTTCCTTCTACTACATTGTAAAATTGTAAGAGATAGAATAGGATGACACCTAATATAGCTCCAAGTATTATGCTCCTAATGAATTTTAACTTACTAAATTTCTCATACGGAGGATCTCTATATGAACCCCAACATGCAGAATGCAAACCCGCGATAGCACCAGTCAGAACAAACACACTCAAATTAATCATATAAATTTATTCTGCAACTCTTTTTATATATCTAGACCATTTTTAGATTTTTATTCAAACGATCTTATATATAAATTATGTGGTTAGGTCACTTGGTAGCCGGTCTCATAGTTTCTGTTCCTTTTGGTTTCGATCCCATTACCATCTTTGCATCAATGTTGTTTAGTTGGTTACCGAATTTTGATGCAATTCTAGTGAAATTGGGTTTGTTCAAAAAAGATTTTCATGATGGGCCTACACATTCACTTATTTTTTCTGTAATAATTGGATTGATTGTTGGCTTTTTTTCTTTGAAATATGGAATTATAGCATTTTTGTGTTGCTTTGTTCATTGTTTATGTGACATCCCCACGGATAGTGGAATAGGTTTTTTCTATCCTTTTAAAAAACAAAAAGTTTCTCTAAATTTATGGAAAGAAACTGGTTTCTGGGGATTAAAAAGTGTTATTGGCTATTATAAACAAAAATGGGCAAAAATACTTGAGTTGCTATTAGTCGTAGTTTTTATCGTTCTTTACTTAGGCTTTTTTCTAAAGATGTGGTAGGCATTGAACTTTAGTTCAATGCGGGAGGTGAGATTTGAACCCATTAGAAATCGTATTTCTTGCTAATATAAATTTCCTTGAAGAAATCATTAATTGAAAAGAGCGAAGTCTTATGCTAGATTTTAAAGAAAAAGAAGAATTTGGCTGGTATGCGGTCAAGCTTTCGTTAATCATACTCGCAGTTTTTTCTTTGCAGAACATCTTTCCTTTTTACACTGATAATTTTGCTTTGATCTCTTCAACATTTTTTCAACAGCCTTGGTCTTTGGTGACATACATCTTCCTTCATGCAAACCCGAACCATGTATTGTCAAACTTGTTTTCACTTGTTCTATTCGGGCTTGTTCTTGAAAAGATAGTCGGATCGAGAAATTTCCTGCTAGTATTTTTCTCTTCTGGAGTATTCGCAGGAATTGCGAGCTTGTTCTTCTATCCTTCAGTCATAGGAGCTTCAGGTGCAATCTTTGGAATAATGGGTGTATTAGCAGTGATAAGACCGAAGATGGTTGTTCCTGCTTTCGGAATCCCCATCCCGATGGTAGCTGCTGCGGTAATGTGGGCTGCGCTTGACCTGGGAGGAGTTTTTTATCCCAGCTCTACTGCAAACATTGGGCATCTAGCGGGGCTGGGCGCTGGAATTGCTGTCGGATTCTGGCTAAGGCCAAGGTACAAAGTTATAGAGAAAAAGAAGGAAAAAATAAAGTTGGATAAAGAATATTTTAGAGAATGGGAAGAGAAATACATGAAGCATTAAAACTGGAAATTCTTCTTGATATGTATATTTCCTTGAATAAACTACTCAACTAGAAAGATTTTTATATTAGAATTCACATTTTTTATTTATGGGTTTAATTTTTCAATTCAACCAAAATTGGTATTTCATATTCTTCAGTTTTTTGTTGTTGTGGCTAATTTTATTAATCCAAAGAAAAAGTTACAAAAATAAAAAAGAAGTTAAGGAACAGTTCTGTTTAGCCATTGCCGGTGTTTTCATCGTATTGATCATGGAAATTTTTGCTGTCAACAGGGATTTGTGGCATTACGTTCCTGCTGATTGGCCAATAATTTTATGGCCAACATATTTTGTTGCAACATTATTCGGTTATCAGTTGCTAAGAACTATAGAAAGGATTTTTCATAAATAACTATTCACTATTTTCTTGCCGCTCCGTTTGGGAGATCCTTCTTGATATCCAGATTTCCTTGAAGAATACTTACGAGCAGGAGGAATTCCTAGGAAGCATAAACCATAAAGTAGTGGCGCAAAATTCAGAATAAATTTATCCTAGAGGATTAAATGCCTAATCTGAAGAATATGTATGTCGCGACTGCCATACCAGTGAACAAATAGGAAAGAATAACTTCTATTGGTAATCTACCTGCAATCATGTATAAGGATGCGGGAGAGTATCTCCACTCTTTGTTTCTTGTTCCATGAAGTTCATAAATCAAGTTACCTAACATGCCTAATATTCCAGTCTCAATTATTATAGTATTTTTATAAACCACAAGACCCATCACACCAATCGGCATCATTATCAATAATAATATCGGATTATAAGGACCTTTTTTTAATCTATTCATAATTTTCATCTAAATTGATAATCTAAAAATTACATAAGAAGCAGCGACCATACCAATAAAAAAATAAGAGAGTGCCGTTTCTATTGGTACTCTATCTACTATTGTGTAAATTGGCGATGGATTAAAACCCCATAAACCTTTTTTAGTTCCATATAATTCCCATGTAAAACCTGTAAGAAATATTATTGCGCCAACTTCAATTATAATCATTTTTTTAAGAAGAATAAAACTCGTAATGCCTGTGATTGCAAGACAAAGCATTGAAAGTATAGCTAGCTGATTTTTCATTGTTTATTATTTTCATTTTCTTTTATATAAAAATAGTTCTAGGAATTCCTTCTGCTTATGTAGATCTACTTGAAGATTATTTACAGTTCGAAATAATATTGATGGCTTCCATTATCATTTCTCTGGGTATGTAGTTGTAATTTTTCCCCCCATAATTAAAAGTTCTACAATTTACAGAACGACCAATTAATTGACAACAATCCGAGCAGACATTGGATTTTAATTTTGAATGTTTATTCACAATTTTTTCTATATCTTTGCCATTAATTAAAATGGTTGGTGAAAGGTGAATTTTTGATTTTGACAGTTTATTTTCTTTAAAACTGATTTTTACTTTAGAACTCTCTATCACTTTTCTCAGTTCTTTCAAAGTCAGCCTCACAGATCTGTCCGTAGAGATACATCTTTTGCAAGTAGCCTTGTCATAGTATAAGAATTCTATCTTTAACATACTTCTATAATTAGCTAATGCATTTTATAAATTCTATAACCGAATAATAAAATATGAAAAAATTAACTAAAGATCAGGTTTTAGTGGCTATCTCAACATTAATCCTACTTTTCTCAGCTATGGTTAGTTGGAATGTTTATTCTTGGTTGGTATTAATCGCAATAATTCTGATTTTAATGGCTTGGTATTTCAAAAAATAAAATTATTCAGTTTCAGGGAAATTCCTCCTGGTTATTTAGATTTCCTTGAAAGATCCTGAAGTCAAGAAGAATTCTCTATTTATATTTCGTCTCGATAACAATATAATATGAAGAAGATAAAAAAACATTGGCCATTGATTTTAGGCACGATACTTGTCCTTTACTTTTTAATCGAATGGGGAATAGGTTGGATACCGGGCATGACAGGTAGGACGACATTTACTAATACAATTGCTTTAGTTGCAGGTATCGTATTGCTAATTTATGGGAATATTAAGAAATTTAAGAAATAGTTGACTTTTCATATTTTATTTCTTTAAGAAACATTTATTTACTGCTTTCTTGTTGTTCTGATTGGGAGATTCTTCTTGATATCCAGATCTCCTTGAAGAATACTTACTAGTAGGAGGGATTCTTATTTTTTATACAAGTATACTCCAGCAACTATTAAAAGAATCCCAATAATCAATGGTAAATAATTACCTAAAGGAAAGCCACCAACTTCTGAAAAAATAGCTATACCAAGAGTGCTTTCAAGAATACTTGCAATTATTGATAGAATAGATACGATTAATCCAATTATCAATAAAAATTTACCTAATTTTTTATTCATGACATCTAAAATAAATTTAGAAAATCTAATATTTATAGTTCTAAGAATTCCTCTTGCTGATATATATTTCCTTGAAGAACTCTTCCTGCTCTAAATTCAGAATTCATTTCCTATATTTGTTTTCCCATCTCTTGTAGGCAGGATTGATGCTGGAGACGGACTGCCTTAAACTTTTTGGTGTTCTTGGAATCAATTCATCTTCCAAGAAAGATTTATGCCCTAGCTTAAACCTTAAACCTATGTAGGCGATGAAAATTACTGCAACTGACAGGGGTATGGCAACCAAAGGATCGGACACGGCAGCAAACAGGCCTGTCGGGAAGAGAGGAGGCTTTTGAATTTCTTTAACAGTCACTGTCACATCTGAAGAGTTCGTGAATGAAATTTCACTGTCTTCTGAAAGATAGGAAGTGGCAAAATCTATTTTGCCAGAACTTTTTGGCTGCACATCAAAATTTACAATTGTTTCAGTGTCTGGTTCGAGCTCTATGTAAATGGAATCAACTTCAAACTCCCAGTCTGATGGATACTGGACTGATTCTGTTATCTCAGCAGTTCCGTTTCCCATGTTCTTCAGTTTTATCCCCACACTGGCTGTCTCGCCTGAATAAAAGCTTGGAAGATATAATTCATCTGCAGTAACCATAGGGAGATATTTTTGGACTGGCAAAACATTCAAACTCATGCTTCTTCTCATCGTGGTCTCAACACTCATAACCATGACTTCAAAATCATACTTGCCAAGAAAATCAGATGGAATGTCAATAGACACGAGGAAATTTTGTGAAGTGCCACCAGCTATATCTATTTGATTTGGCCCTATGTCTACTGGTAAATCGAGGTTGTTTATTTTTATTTTTACTGAATGCAGAGGAGCTGTTCCCAGGTTTTTAACTAAAACATCGAAATCAAATCTTTCACCGGCATAACCAGTTATTTCACTCGAAATGCTTAAGCTCATGAAAGGAGCTGGAGCAAAACTGCCTCCACCGCCGCTATCTCCACTGCTGCCTCCACTGCTTGATTGAGAGCTTGGAAGACTAGATACATTGAACAAAGTTGAATTGCTTCTACTTACGGTATTATAATCAGCCTTTACATTTACGGTGTGATTTCCAACTGATAATCCACTAACATTAAAAGAATATTGGCCATTTGAATCTGTTGCAACACTGCCGGTTTTGTTCGAGACATTGTAAGCAACGGTTGCACCGCTTATCGCAGCTTTGTTATCACTGACAAAAACTTTTCCTGAAACGGTTACATTTTCCCCTGTGCTGTAAGATGATTTGTCGGTCTTGACAGGCAAGGAAATTGAACGAGACAAAAATACTGGAACAGAGTCGGATTTTGCTGAACCCAGGTAATTTGAAATAGTTGCAGAAAAACTGGTTGCGCCGATTGCCGTTCCGCCCAGGCTGCTTGGTATTGTTACATCTGCCTCGCATTTATCATTCCTCGTGTCGTAAGGAATTTGCGCTATCGCTTGTCCGCCGATTGAAATATTGCAAACAGATCCCGAGTTTAATCTTGAGCCGGTTGCATCCGCATTCACATGGACAACAGTGTTTAGATTAATGGTTGACCCTGAAGTCGGGGAATTGATTTTTATACTGATGTCGGAATAATCATCTATCGTAGTTATTACATTTGACCATTCGCTTTCTGTCCCATAGTTGTCTATTGCCCTGACTCTTGTATAATATACGTTGCCATCCCTCAATCCAGTAGCAGTATACTGCAAACCTAAAACATAAACGTCTTTTTCAAGTGTGGCAAAACTGCTGCTCTTGGACAATTGGAATTGATAGTTTTGTATGCCTGAAATGTCTGTAGAGGCAGTCCAGATGTATGAAGCTGTGGTTGCCTTTATTGATCGTGGCCCGTCCAGGACAGGTGTGGTTGGTGGGTCGACCTCCAAATTCAAAAGCCAGCTCACTGAATTTTCAAAAATTTGCTCTGTTGCCTGGCTCCAATAGGTTGGATAATTTACACCGATGAAAACTGCTGCGGAAGTTGGAGAAATTCTTTCACCGTTTGAAAGCAAGGTGTTTGGTCCAGCATATGCGACAATTCCTAAATTGCCAGAAGAATCGAGGGATGCGACAAATTTGAAATTCGTTCCTGATTTTACCATATCCACTGCTTTGTATCCCTTAACCGTTCTGGCATCCACAATCTGATCTACAGCAAATCCCTGTGTCAAAGGATGGGCAGTTTTTATGTACATTCTCAGTATTTGGCTCGTCCCATAAGAGCTTCTTCCATTACCTTGAACCCAACCCCAGTCGTCCAAAAATAAATAATCTATACCAATAGTTGGGATTTCATTTACAGGAATGTCAGAAACAAAACTGTCCAATCCTTCACTAGAACTCCCGTAAGGCCTTCCGGCTATCACGATAAGATCATAATCAAAATAATCGACATTAACGTTTTTGTCAACCAGAGTCACGTTATGGCCTAGATCATTCAAGATGTCGTAGATTTTTTGCTCGTGGTCTGCTGATAGAGCTGAAGCATCCTTCACGACCATAGCCACATTAGCCGCGAATGCCGATGAAGCGAATAAAAATAGGAATGAGAATAGACCCATTGCAGCCATCAAGTGTTTTGTTTTTAGTTTTTTTGATTTTTTGGATCTCTTGAAAATCTTGTAAGATATGAATGAAAGAATTGCAATAGCCGATGCAATTAAAGCGATGAATAAAATTGTGCCAAAGAGTTGGCTTTTTCTGACACTGATTGTGATGTCTGCCTGGTAACCGAATTTCATTTTTGAATTTGGAGAAGAGGCTGTTACGGCTACACCTCCGCGATAGACGCCAGGGTCTGAAACTGTTACGATGTAATCTATTTTTTTCGTATCGTTTGGATACAGGGTGAAGGATTCTTCTGACAAAGACATTATTTTTGAAACATTCTCAGTTGGCTGCAGGACTACATCAATGCTGTAGTTGTAGGTGTTTCCTATCTCAAAACTTCCGTAGGCTTTTGCTGGAAAGAGCGGTGAAACTGTCAAATACAATATTCCAAGCTTTCCCGGTTTCACGCTTAGGGAAGCGGATACAGAACTAACGAATAACAGACTAAACAGAGTTATTGTTAACATGATGAAGGCAGTGTTTTTTTGTGACATCTTATCTACCAAATCTGTAATTACTCTTAAGAAGTTAAAGATTAAAGCGTTACTGCTGAAAATTGCTACAAAATAGGAGAGAAGTTTTTGTTGAGTGGGAAGAAATAATCTATCAACCAAAAAATTTAAAGATGTAGAACAAAATCGGTTTTCTTGCTTTTGCTTTTTGTAGAAATTTTCGTATATCTGGAAGGTTTATTGTGCTTTGGGGATTTAATGTACTTGCGCTTGTATCTGACAGCCCTTTCCCCATACATGTTGAATTTTTTAATGAGGAAGAGGGAGATTATTCCGAATGGTATTGATGCGGCAAAAACAATCGTCTGTATGGTCTGTGGGGCAAGGACAAAATTGCCAGTTGCTTTTTGTACTGATTCTTCAGTTTGATTTTTTGCAGTTGCCAAATTTTCTACTTCTTGAGTGGTTGCGGTAGGTGCTTGAGTGGATGCTGTTGGTGTGGTTGTTGATATTGTTGAACCAGCCGAGCCACTCGAAGATCCGCTAGAACTTCCTGATGAACTTCCTGACGAAGATTGTGAAGTTGTGGTGGTTGCTTGGGTGGTTGTTGTTTGATTTGATGTGGTGGTAGTTGTAGTTGTTGGTGGAGCAGTTGTTGTGGTTGTGGTAATTGTTCCGTTACCAGGCTCTCCCAAAACATAAGCCGAGAAACTTGTTATATCTGCTGTGACAACGTTGTTTGCCGAGTCAACTCTTGAGGAGATTTTTTGCCAATTTCCATTGCATATTTCGTTTGTCAAGTCATAAGAGCTGCATTTGTAAAATGATAGGGCAGATATATTTTCCACCTCGTCTGGATCAAACCTCATGGTTAAATTGATGGAATTGTAGGAAAACCCTTGTGGCAGCTCAACTTTGTAAGCAGCATGAACAAATATATTTGGAATATCTGGTGTGATGAAATCTATGATTATATTTGCTGGGCTTGAGCTCAGACTCTGAAAATTAACCTTCTTTGCCTTGAACATAAAGTTTGAATCGTCGTGAGTAAGCTCAAAATCAACATAATCATATTCTGAGGTGATGTTGCTGGAGCCAGTAACATTTGCAGAGTTGAGAATTGAGGATCCGCCAGACCTGTAAATTTTTATTTCCGCTTCCTCTTCAGTCCCGTCCTCATTCTCCACATTCAACTCCAAGCAGTTGGTAGATTTTTTTGAAGTTTTGATTTGGTTGTAGGAGCAGTAGAGTTCTGCCACCTTTCCATCCTGGCAAAAACTGATGCCGGTGATATTAGCGCAATTGGGCCAGGTCCCGCATGACTCCTTGTTGTTTGCACATTTTTGTGTTGTGCTGTTGCCGAGAGGGGTGCCGTGAATGATAATTCCTATGCCACCCACCGGTCCGCCTGGTGGCGAAATTGCAAAGCTTAATGAAAAAAATAAAAAGAAAGACACTGTGATGAAAAGCGTGGTAAATAAAACTTCCTTTAAACTCATACCTATAAAACAATGAAACAACGATTTAAATCTAATCCCGGTTTTTTTCTATTTTATAGAGAATTTTTTACCTCAAACAGAAAAATTTCCAATTAAAAGGTTAAACGGTAAAGGAAACAGAGTGCTGTCTGGTATTTCCTGCTTCGTCTGTCGCTCTTACCAATAGAGTGTGAGGACCATCACTGAAAGTTTTAGAATTTTCATATGAATTACAGCTACTACAAAGTGTTCTAAAAGTTCCACCCTTGTCTGAATACTCCAGCTTTACATCTTCTGTCACACCAGTAATTTTCAGTAAGACTCTGCGTGAATAATCCCCTGGTGTTGGTGAAGCTATTGTAAATTCTGGAACTGTGGTATCAACATTTTCAGTATATGTTTTGCTTGTTGATGTCAACAGATGATTTTCAGCAACGAAATAATAATTTATTTGTTGTCCGTTATAGCTAGTTAGATCAACATAGAAATTACATTCTTTATTTTTTCCTGCAGGGCATGAAGTGCTTGGTTGATTTTTCCAATCTTCAGAAGCTCCTTTGTAAAACAAAGTGATTTTTTTCAAATTCTCTTCTGTGTATGTAATGGTGAAAGTTCCGTTTGTATATTTTTTATCTCTTGGCAGCTGCTTGATTATTTTTGGTGCTCTGCTATCGATGGTGAAACTGACAAAACCATAACCAATGTTTCCTGCATAATCGGTTGCTCTTACAGTCAATGTATGAGGACCATTTGTGAAAGTTTTTTCATCAGCATATCCACTGCAATCCCTACATAATCTCTGGAAATTTCCTCCGTCCACAGAGTACTCTAACATTTTAACAGTATCGGTAACACCTACATCCAAACCTATTCTTGTATCCGAGTAGAATGTGTTGTTTTCTGGCAGATTGATTGTAACCGCAGGGATTGTGCTGTCAATTTTTATTGTCCTGACAGAAGAGTTTACTGAATTTGCCAAATCTCTAACTTCGAAAAAGTAATTTATATATTGTCCATTGAAGGAATTTAAATTGAGATCGAACGTGCATTCTTTATAACTTCCTGATTGGCAGCTAGTGTTGGTTATCCTTTGAGGAATTGACTGGGGTGATTCTTTCCAGTACAGGGAGATGTTTTGTAAATTATCTTCAGTGTATTTTATATAAAATTGAGTTCCGTGTATTATTGCTCCGTCCTCTGGCAAAGTCTTGATTATTTTTGGCTCCACACTGTCGACGAAGAAGTTTACGCTCTCCTCTGGAGATGTTATGTCATCAAGTGTAGCTTTTACAACCAAGACATGTGGGCCTTCTCTAAAACTTTTTTCTCTGTCGTAGCCATCGCAATTACTACACAATGTTCTAAAACTGCTTCCATCCAGAGAATATTCAATTTTGTCAACTTTTACAGCTGCTGAAACATTGACCAATATGTTTTTTGTATCATATGCTTTGCTTTCTGGAGATATTAAAGTCAATTTTAATGGCAGCCAAGGACAATAGTCCACATTACCAATAACATCGTTACCTAAACCATCTGCATTCTTCTCAGTACTTGGATTGCTAGTACATGGAGGAACTTCAGTAGTTCCAACTAGATCATATGGTCCAGTGTCGTCTCCCCACCAGTTTTTTTCTGCATTAAGTAGTACTGTATCATCATTTTTTACTCCAATTGCATTATCAACAATTGTGTTTGCAGTAATAATTACGCCACTGGCTGATTTGACCAAAATACCATTTGTATTGTATTGCACTTTATTGCCATTAACATTGAAATTTGTTAAAATCTGACTTGAATCTTTACCTATTCTAATACCCTGATTAAACCCTTTGCCTGAATCAGAACCTGTTACTGTATTGCTGCTTACCGTAACATCTGATTGAGCAGCAGCATCATAATTATACACATTGATACCTTGCCAGCCACCTGGACTGGTTATTGATGGACCTGGAGCAAGGTCTGTGTAAATTGTATTTTCTGCTATTGTAGTTTTTGACCTCTCAGTTGTTATGGCTCTAAAAATTTTGCCACTAAAAGCATTATTTTGAATTGTTATCGTGCCTGTAACCGCATCCGGATTAAGGTAAATTCCTTCATACCCCCAAGCACCAACTCCAGTAGAAGTGAATGTGTTGTCATGTATATTCAAGCCAGAACTGTCAGCACTTGGTATACTTCCTGTTCTATAAGTTTGAATCGCTTGTGAAATTTCATCGTTAGTTGCACCTCCACCAGAATTCATAACAAATGTGTTGGAATATATCTCAACATTTTTTGCACCTACAATAATACCGCTAGTGTATTTGCCAGACTCGTAAGTGGGACTTTGAATTGTAAAACCATGAATCTTTGCACCATCAGCAAGTATCTCAATATTAGGCAATGCTAATGGCCAACTTGCTATAGGAACATTTGTAACACCTTTTATTGTAACTGATGCACCCACATCTGGTCTAATTTCAAGATTTGCTTTTGTTGCAAGTATTGTTAGATCTTCTGTATAAGTTCCAGATATAACTTTAATGGTGTCGTCAGAACTTGCAGCATCAATTGCGTCTTGAATCTTATCATTAGTATACCAAGTCATTGGACTTGATCCAGGAACTTTTCCTAGCCATGGAGAATAATCAACATTCCCTGCAAGTATCAATGCAAAATTTGGATTTATAGAACCCCACCAGTTTTTTGTAGCATCCAAAATGCCACTAGCACCATTGTAAACATCTCGACCGCTATTTCCTGTAATTTTGTTAAAGTTGATATGAATGTTTGTAACATCTACTGCTGGTTCAACATGTATTCCTGAATCAGAACCTACATTATTTTGAATTGTATTACCAGTTATATTGACATTTAAGCTCACCGCGCTTAACGAGCCGTCAAAATAAATGCCATGAGTCCAGTCCAATATAGTATTGTCTGTGATTGTGGCGATGATACTTCCCCCTGAGCCTTCGATGTCAATCCCGTCCCCGTCTCCGCCCGAAAGCTGGTTGCCTGTCATAGTCGCGTCAAGAGAAGAATCCGCTGCGCTCCAAATTTCTATTCCGTACCCCCAGCAACCGCTTATATTGTTATTCTCAAGATTTGCTGTCCAGCTTCCTGCACCAAAAAGTGAGCTTTTCTGGAAGACAATTCCAACCTTTCCCCCGGTCACGGTGTTACCAATTATTGACCCGCCATTATTATTGAACACTATCCCGAGCTGGCAATCGGATACGTTGTTGCCTTCAACCCAGGAGAGACCATTAGCGGTACTGAGCATAATTCCAGCCGACAACCACGTTTGTGGGTTATACCCAAGGTAGGTTATCGTGTTATAGTTTACTGTTGCCAGGGCACCTCTTGCGACGCTGACACCGTTCGGGACTTCGTCACCACTGCCGGTATACCCGCGCCCGGTCAGGGTGTTATTATGAATATTAGCAGTGAGTATGCTCCCCATCACCTCTATACCGTTCTTGTCCCAGTTGGAAATGCTCGAGCCTTTCACTTCCACGGTCACGGCGTTCGTTGCCGCTGATAGATACATGCCATAAGCCCGGTCGCTGCCGCTCCATGAACCTGTTCCGACGTTACTCACCCCTTCAACTGTACCTCCTGTTTCACGATAGAAAATACCTGTAAGATAATCTGCCCCTGCTGGTTTAGTAGCAATACTGCTTTCATCAACTTTTAAATTTTTAATTATTACATTGCTACCATCAGAAACATTAGCTACAATAATACCAGCAATTTGTTTCGTGTTGGGTGTACCATACCAAAATAAACCATCAAGCACTACTGTAAGCTTAGATGCAGAAGAAGGTTTTATTATTGTAGTATCACCAGCACCTTGTAATGTTAAAGATTTGTTAACAATAACTTGCTCATCATAAGTTCCAGCAGCAACACTTACTGTATCTCCAGCTACAGCTTGATTGATTGCATATTGAATTGTTTTACAAGGATCGGCAAGAACTGCACAGCCACTATCATCACTTCCAGTAGCAGTATTAACATAACGAGGAGTAGCTGCAGAAACTAAAGATACAGAAAATAAAATAAAGAGTATTGTAAATATACCGGGTAAGATTTTCTTTTTCATTCGAATGCAACCTTCTAGTTTTTTACCTACTTACACGTAGCGATATTTTTTGTAATTAAATTATAGAAGGTTAATTATTAGAAACCATATCTTGCCACCGAATGATAGTATGAACACAAAGCAGAAATTTTTTTTCTACTCAAATGAATAAGCATATCAAGTTAACGAAGAATCTCATTTAATCTGTTTCTTAGGTAAAAATTTCAGAAGAACTATAAATTTTTCATAAAAAAAGAAAAGAAAGAATTCTTCATGGGTTAAAATCCCATATCCTCGCACTCGATTAAAAAAATCTCCACAATTTCAGTGCAGCACAAGTGCACACCTCCCGCACTATACCTTGAAGTATCTGAAGGTATTTTTCTATCCAATAGAAAGAGTTAAATCTTTATTGCTTTAATTCAGATGTCTCGTCTCGGATTGAAGACTAACGGCTTGTCCTGGTAAAAAACGTTTCTGTCAAGTGCTAGTTTTACTACTACTCAATAGTCTGTATTTAAATAGTTTACTACTTAACAGTGAATAAGATAAGAATGAGCAATTCAATGAAAATAATGTTAATGGCAGTGTTCGCAAGTTTTCTTCTGGCACAAAATGCGTATGCCCTGCAGGAGGTGGCAGGACCATTAGTGATTTCAGTTCCAATCGGTGGAAGCAATTCTGCCAGATGGGGATTGATAAACGATGGGAATGAGACCATCACAGTTAGTTTAAGGGCTGAGGGCGATGCTGCGAAATATCTCTCTTTTCCTGCAACTGTAGATTTGGTACCGCATAAAACTGTCTATACTAACATAACTGTAAGCATACCTGCAGACTATAGCACATCTTCAGGAAGGAATATTACTGGTTATCTCTATGCTCTGCAAGAAGGCAACTCAGGTCAAGTTAAGATAAACGTTCAGATGATGAAGGGCTTAACAATCACAGTAACTGGAGAATCTGTAGAGCTGAAGCAGACTTCTGATTTGAAGCAGACTTCGATGGCAGGAAATTCTAATTCAATTCAAGTTTCTCCGATAACAAGTCTTGCTGCTTTGGTTTCTGGTAACTATCTTGCAATCGTTTTGATCATTGCTTTGATTTTTATAGCATTTGCGTTTTTCGTAAATAAAAAATTTAAACAATTCCCGAGCAAAACTTAGGAAAAATTAGGAGATGAAAATAATGCAAAAAATATTAGGAATCTCTCTAGTAGCATTATTGGCAACAATAATGTTAGCAGGAAGTGTCTTCGCAACAACAGGAACAGCAACTGTTTACTGTACGCAACCATCTGATTGTACCCAAACAATATTGATTCTTGAAAACAAGGATGCAAGTTGGGTTGCAAAAACAGGCGATGGTATTAGTGCAACTTTGACATTCGGCACAGTAGGCCCAACATTCAAAGGAACTTTGACAACAACAGGACTTACAGGTAACTATGCATTAATCTACAAACCAGATACAGCAAATAGATTTGTTGATTGGAATGGAGCAGGCGGAATAGTATTAGCAACATGGAATGGAAATACAGCTGGTTTGGCAATTGATAAAAATTTAGTAAACTTGCCAATCGCAGCTGATTGGAACATTAACCCAACTCCAGACTACTGTAACAACGCTAATGGATTTGACAGCTATGCACACTGTGCAGGTGCAAAGATTTGGATAGTTCCAACAAGTGATTTAACAAGCGGTCCAGTATTACCATTAACAGTATGGAATCCAACAACTTATCTGTTTGAAACAGACTTGGTAACATATACAATGGGAAGTCCAACCACTGCTTGTGAAAGTAGTCAATGTGTAGCAGCAAGATGCGGAATAAGTGCAACAGGTGATCCAAGCTTTAGTAGCATGGTTCAAGGAACAACATCCCAAAGTGGACAAACAACAATAGTAACAAATACAGGAAATGTGCAAGTTACTCCAAAAATAAGTGGAGCCAATTGGGTAGGAAGTCAGTGGATAGCTAAAGATGATGGTTACTGGATGCCAGTTGGAGCGACTCAATGGTCTTTGCCAACGCCTAGTTGGAACACATTAACAACTACACCAACTTCAATAGGGACTCTTAGTCCTTTAGGTACTGCAACTGTTTACTATCAGTTAACAGTTCCATCCCCACAACCAACAGACTCTTACACTCAAACAATAACATTCAGTGCAAGTTGCTAAACAATCGAAACGGAAAAACGAATAAGACCAATTTCAAAAGTAGCGCTTGATTTTTTTGCTACTGTTAAACAATTATGAGTGATGAAAAATGGAAAAGAGAAAAATGGAATTGCTGGCTTTAGTGCTGCCTGTATTGTTTTTGCTGTTTTTTGTGCAAGGAGTATTTTCTCTGCAGGAGGTGGCAGGGCCATTAGTGATTTCAGTTCCAATCGGAGGAAGCAATTCGGCTCAGTGGGGACTATTGAATGATGGAAATCAAGCAATCACAGTCAGCCTCAGTGCAACAGGCAATGCCGCACAATATCTCTCTTTTCCTCAGACTGTTGATTTGCAGCCAGGCAAAGTCATCTACATCAGCATAACTGCAACCATACCCAATACATCTTCAGCAGGAAACATTACCGGTACTCTTTACGCATTGCAGGAAGGACAGCCAGGTCAAGTCCAAATAAACATCCAGCTGACAAAGAGCGTAACAATCATGGTGACTGGACAGTCTACACAACAAACGCAAACAACATCGACAACTTCAACCACTACACCTTCAGCAGTTTCATTTGTAAATTCTGGAGACGGTGGTGGATATTTTGGTTGCAAAAAAGAAAATTATTATTGCTCTCCAACCCAACAATGTTGTGCTGGATTAACTTGCCAGAATAGTATTTGCGTGAATATTTCTACAAATTCTTCCACAACTACGACAGCAACACAACCTACAACCACAACTGTTCCAACTACGACAACTACTACAGTTCCTGCAACAAATTTGATAACCGGTTTTGCAACATTCGTCAGCTCTACATCTGGAATATCAGTATTGTTTTCATTAGTGGGAATAACTGCCTTTACTACTGTCTTCTACAAGAAATGGTATGTTAAGAGAAAAATGGAAAAAGTTGTCAGCACTTGAACTTATTTCAAATTCTAAATTAAGTATTTTTGCTATTAAAATAAAAATATTGATTGAAGCTTTTGGTCTTACTGTTTAATTCATTCGTGGGTTCAAGTCCCACCTCCTGCATCAAGACATAAATAATTAAATAACCTCTATCTAATAATGATGAGCGAGTTAGCGTACTCACCTAAAACAATAAAAATTATTCAAAATGTATTAGGTGAACCTTTGGAGAGGTGTCATGTCCCCTCTATTCCTCCTTATTCTCTAGATTCTTATTCGCTTACACAACCATTATGTCAAGGGTGCCTTTACAAGCTTCCTCAAGGGCATCTTCTTGTAGAAGATTTACGTTCCAGATTTTATCGTTGGGGGATGACTGAAATTCCCTCAAGAGTTCTGTACATTCACCCAAAAGCTTCTCAAGTCGAAGTATCTTGCCCTTTTATTGATAAATTTGCTTTATCTCCAGAATCAACAATAAAAAGTTTATTAAATCAAAAAGCTGATTTAGTTCCACCAGAACAATTAACAGAAGAATTCTTAATTTCTATAAGCAAAGTGCAGGTTCAAACCCTACCCCCTGCATGAAATTCTGAGGCTTAAATCGTTGACTTTTTATTGTTATACTACATGTGACTTTGATGAGCACTGATAAAAAACCATTAGAAGAAGGTTGTAAAAGTATAGCATATATTTTGACAGAAATGACCTTTTCTCGGGGTGGACCTTCGTTACCAGGAGTATCCGCTTCCATAGATTATGACGCAATGTTAAAGGGAATTGCTGGTGAGAATACAAGTAACCTTGTAGATATATTTGAAAAGTATAATTTATAAAATCTGACTGGTTCTTAAATTGTGAATAAGAAAAAAACTTAGAAATTAATGAAAAAATAAATTTCACTATCAATTTGTAGTACTACCACCAAATAGAAAATTTTTTAACATAAATCTTTTTCGAACCAAATAAAAAATGTTCAGAGTGTGAAAATGAATAAAGTCAAAGAGATAATTGTTTTTTGTCTAATTGTTTTTGCTTTAGTTTCAGTTGTCTCAATTAATATTTCTGCTGCTGATGATCAAACTACAACCACATCCACGATAGAAACAACAACTACAACTATATTTCAAGAGCCTACTACGACAACTACGATTCAAGAATCTACTACAACCACCACAGAGCCAACAACAACTACTATTGAAACAACTACAACTGTTCCACCAACAACCACTACAATTCTTCTTACATGTGATGTAACTGCGAGCGATGTTACTTTTAATTCTTTAGCACCTGGCAATTCAGATACCAAAGATACAACAGTCTCTCAAGTGAATGGAAACACGGCAGCAACTTTGGAAATCAAAGGACAAGATTGGAATCCTTTCATGCATGTTGGACAAACAAGCTGGTATACAACAAGTAGCCCACTTGCATTAACAACAGACTTCGCTCCAGTAGGTGCATTGAATCCTAATAGCCCAATAGCAGTTCATTTGTCAGTATCAATTCCACCTCATCAATCATCTGGAAGTTATACACAAGAAATAACTTTCGAGGCAGTGTGTTAAGATGAAAATAAAAAATTTAATTTTAATTTTAACTTGCTTAGCAATTATTCCCTCACTAGTTTTTGCATTTGGAGAAGTTGCAGGGCCAGTTGTCATTTATGTCCCTCTTGGTGGAACTGGAACTGGAAGGTGGGGATTGGGACACAATGAGACTGTCAATGTGAAGTTGAGAGTTGAAGGAAATGCCAGCCAATACATCACGCTTCCCAGTGAAGTGACTCTGCCGCCAACCGGAATCTACTGGGTTAACGTCACTGCAAAAATACCTTCAAATTACAACATCTCAAAAGGAACAAACATAACTGGAGTGATGTATGCTGTGCTTGAAGGAACTCCAAGCGGACAGGTTCAGATCAATTTGCAGCTTAAGAAAAATGTTTTCGTTATTGTCGAGCAGCCTCAAGCATTTCCATTGTCAATTTTGAGAAGGATTAGCAAATTCTTTACCGGATTTTTTGCACTGCAGCCAACTTCGCTGACGTATGCGTTGGCAGCGGTTTTGATTGTTATAGTAGCTTTTGTTTACTTTACAAAAATTAAAAAGGGGGTGAATAAATGAGAAAGATATTGACAGCAATAGTAGCACTAGTTTCATTGCTTTCAACAGTGCCATTAGTAATGCCAGCAACATCAGATGTAACAGCAAGTGTTGAAGTTCAGACATGGTGTAGTTTGCAACTTAGTACATCTTCAATAAGTTTTGGATCTATGATTCCAGACCAAATAGTTGACGGTATCAATGTACAAGATGTAACAGCATCACAAACAGCAGCCGCAAATGTAGATGCAGTGCTAGATGTCTTTGGTAATGACTGGCAAACATCATCAGGATTTCTAGTAGGGCAGACTCATTGGAGCACTACATTAACGGCATACAGTAGTATGAATCCGTTGCTATCTTCGGCAACAACACCACACGTTGACAGTGCTTTACTCCCAACAGAATCTGACACAGTGCACTTTGCATTGCAAGTGCCAGCACACCAAGCTGTAGCAAGTTATACACAGACAATAACATTCGAGGTATCATGCGGTTAAGAAAAAATTTCAGCTCTAGTTAATTTTTCGTAGAGCTTTGTACATTTCCCTAAAGGGGATGAAAAGAAATGGAAAAAAGTAAAAAGAGAGCTTTAGTGGTAGCTTTACTGCTACCCATATTCATCTTGGTTTCTGTCAGCGTGAGCCATGCATTTGTCAATGGAGAAATTCAAGCCTCAGTAATAATTCTTCCTGGTGTTGCAACAACATGCCAACCAAATCCTCTGATAACTGAGTCAAGGGAAAAAATATTCACATGCTACATAGAAATTGAAAATTTTGACGTAAGCAAAATCATACCCAGCACGTTAAGGCTGTCTCTAGTAGAGCAATCAGTGACTCCCATACAAATACTGCCAAATTCTCCAAATACAATCGGCGACTTCGACAAGGATGGAATACCTGACCTGAAAGTGACTTTCAACAAAAAAACAGTTGAAACTTGGTTCTCAAATCTATACATGCCTCAAGATTTCACATTCAAAATAAACGGTGAAATCGACGGAGTTCCAAACTATGTATTCACAGCACTAGACGTAGTCCAAGTAATCAAACCTTCCATAACATTCCTAGACTTTTTCGGAAAGGGCGGAGACATAAATGTTATAAAGGGGATTGATTTGAGCAAGGCTACAATAACAAATTCGCAAATCGGCAGGAGTGCCAAGCAGGACATCACATTTACTAAAATCGATGGAAATAAAGTCAGTCTGGTTATTAGAAAAGGATACGTGGGTGGCATCGTGGAAGGAATGGCGCCAGTTACAATTTTACGCCATACTTTCAATGTTCAATTCAAAGCTTGGGCGAGATATACTGGCGATAACTGTGCTTTCACTCCTTCATCCTCAGTGGTTTGCGATGGAAAAGGAGACTTCTATAAAAGATCGATAGTAGGATTGACCCATGAGAGTGCAGACATCCATTTCGAGACAGATGGGGTAACTGCAAACATAACAGCCAAGCAGGATGGCGTTAAAGTATTCGAGCTAGTGAATGTCCCACTAGAAGACTTTGATTTTGATATAAAAGCAAGGCAGAGATTCATCGTGTTTGGCTATTGAACCGATGAAACAAAACTGGTCTAGTCATTAGCCTTAAGTTTTAAGTTTTTTGCAAAGGCCTTTTGCCCACGCTTTCACTTTTTCAGAATCTCTATCATCAGTAACAGTTTTTCCATAAGCTCTTTACCTATGTTTTTCACAAATGTGGTTTTTATTCTTCCCACTTAATCAGCATCCCTCTTACCTTATTGCTTCTTTTATCTTTATTTAATTACTTCTGTATAACGATTAACATAGGAGAATGAAAAATGGGTAAAAAATATCATACACATAAAGTTGGGAAGAAAACATACTGTCATACTAAAAGCACAAAGCATAAAGAGAAATAGGCATATTTCTATTGCGCAGAATTTTACTTGCAGATATTAATAGCCAATATGCGGGATAGTTTGTACTGGAGCAAGGAACATGAATCAAATTGAAGAAGCAAGTAAAATGTTTTGTCCAAATCATGGTAAGCTAAGCTTTGATCAGATTGTAATAAAAAATAACATATCCATCTGTAAAAAATGCTTAGCAGAATTAGAATTTGGAGAGGTGAATTGGTGATGAACAATACAAAATTAAAAGAAGAACCAAAAATTTGTCCATATTGTAAGCAAAAAATTTATATTTATTTTGGTGAACATGTAGCAATCTGTAAGTTCAAACAAGTTATATGAATTCATATTAATTCCAAGGTGTTCACCTGAGAACATAAGTAACATATTTTATAAATATCCTTTCAGATCCGTCTTCCCTTTTAGATGTCACAGCTTTAGGGTATTTTTGTTTTAATCTTTCAAACTCTTCATTCGTAACATCTTGAATTTTTTTATCCTTCATTCTCTCACGTCTTTAGGAATATAATAAATCGATTGCGGAGTTGAAATAGTTATCTATCAAAGTCCTAATTTTATTGATGCTAAAGATCGAAATTCACAACATGGTAATCACAGTTCAGTTTTCAGATAGGATAGACCTTAATAAATTAGCCAGTAAATTGCCGAACGGTGCCGAGTATTTTCCTGACAATTTCCCAGGCGTGGTTTATCGTATGAAGAAGCCGAGAGCAAGCTTTCTGATATTCTCTTCAGGAAAGGCCACATGCACTGGCACTGCGTCTGAAAAAGATGCAAAGGAAGCGATAGAGAATATGGTAAAACTGTTGAAAGATATTGGGATTGATGAAAAAATTCTTAAAATTGAAATCCAAAACATTGTTGCATCAACAAAATTAGATGCAAGGCTTGATATCGATAAGATGGCTTTTAAACTGGAAAATTCTGAGTACGCACCAGAAACATTCCCAGGTTTGGTGTATAAAATGAAAGGAAGTGTTACTTTTCTTATATTCGGCACAGGGAAAATAGTTTGCGTTGGAGCAAAATCCACCAAGGATATTGAAGAATCGTTCGACCGTCTTGTTAAAAAATTGAAAGAGATTAAAGCACTGAAGTGATTTTTAAAATGTGGGAGCATGAAAACTTTTTGTGTGCTATACAAATGCATTCAGTGCTGTTTAGAGACTGAGATGCCTCTATCTAATGCAGACATCGAACAAATAAAAGGATTGGGGTTCGACTTTGATTTTTTTGTCGTCAGTAGGGACGGTTGGCTACAACTAAAGAACAACGATGGAAGATGTGTCTTCAATGACGGCAAACAATGCTTGATTTACGAAAATAGGCCGGAAGGATGCAAGCTATATCCCATAACCTATGATGAAGATGAAAATTGTGCCGTATTGGACGAGGATTGCCCGCATGGGAATAGTTTAAAAATTTCTGAAGCCGAGCTAGAACTGGTATCATCTCTTGTTGCAAAACTTAAAAACGAGAGAATGCAACGAATGCAGTAAAGTTTGAGGTCCAAATCTTTTGAAAGCACTTGAAAAATTCCCGAAGGAACTCTCCAGTAACTTCCTAGAGACCTGAATTTTCTCATCTACTGCTAAACAAATTTAGTTTTTTGCAAATAAATATAGATGTGAGGTGGGACTTGAACCCATAAAGAATCACTTCTTTTTTATCTTTTTAACTTTTAATTTATCCGCTTCATTCTTTTTCATAACTGTCATGGGCCCAGAATATCCACAATGATTACACCTATATCTACAAAGACCTGCAGTTTGTTCGAATATATATAAAAGATCAGGAGAAACATCCTGACTATCACAAACTGGACAGACTTTTACATTCATAATTAGATTTAGAACTCCCACAGATTTATTAATTTCATGCGGGAGGTGGGATTTGAACCCGCCATAACTTATCACATAATCCCAAAAAAATATAAACTCATTGACATAAGGAACATCCCAATGAATAAACCTAAAATGGAAATGTGGAACTTTTTGTATCTGAAACAAGTAGGTAATAATTCGTCAAAGCTGATGAAAACCATAATTCCGGCCACAACAGCAAACATGAAGTTCAAATTAAATCCGTTAATAAAAGGATAGAACAATAATAAAGCCAAAATTGCTCCTATTGGTTCCACTATTCCCGATAAAAATGAATACCATAATGCCTTTCTTTTACTTTTTGTCGCATAGTAAATTGGGGCAGAAACAGAAATTCCTTCCGGAATATTGTGCAATGCAATGGCTACCGCAACTAAAACCCCAAGTTTAACGCTAGATATTGATGAAAATGAAACAGCAATCCCTTCTGGAATATTGTGGATTGCTATGCCCAATGCGACCAACATACCAATCTTTTTTAGTTTACTTCCTTCTCTTACTTTTTCTTCTTTGTATATATGGGGTATTAAAAGGTCTATAAGATAGATTGCTATGATTCCTAAAAAGAATCCTATGTTTGCATACAAGAAACCGATATTTTTTATACTTGTCATTAAAAATTCGACGAATGAAATAAAAATCATAACACCTACTGAAAATCCTAGAATCAAAGAAAGATAGCTCATCTTAAATTTTTTAATGAAAAATGCGATTAGACCTCCGATTAATGTTGAGATTCCAGCTAAGAAGGAAAGTAGAAATGGGATGAATAATTGGTCAAACATTAATTATTTATTAGTTATATGCTTCATAAATTCTTGACTAGTTTACCTAGTGCGGGAGGTGGGATTTGAACCCATTTAAGAAAGATTTAATTGAAATAAAATTAATTTTCGTATGGAAATTTTGAGTCAAGTCCCTCCAAATCTCCGATTAATTCTTTAATCTCTGATGGTGGTTTACCAAAAAGCACTCTATGAAGAAATAGAATTTGTTCTCTGAATGGATACTCTGAAATTTTATCGACGAGTTCATTGGCAATTTGATAAACTCCAGAATGAACCTCTTCAAAGGCTAGTGCATGTTTTCTTTTTTTCTTTCTTAAAACTCTTGCAAAATATTCACCTACAAATTCTCCTAAAACTCTATATGCTTTTTCGTCTGACATACATTCATTGTATAAACTTTCTCCTGCTTCATGTGCAGCACATCTATCAGCAAGCTCTAAAAGTGTTTTTAGTGAATTATTTCTGAATGGATTTTCATTTCCTATTGCATAAGAAAAATTATATGATAAATCAAATTGAAAACTTCTTATTTTAATTCCAGTAAAATGTGTTGCGTAATCTAAATATTCCTTAAAGCTCTGTGTAAATTGAGTTTTGAAAAATGCTTCCTTTATTTTTTCCCTAACCATAAAATTAAGTTAAATACAAAATTTTAAATAGACATTAACTCATTACGACGATTGTATGTTTAGTTAAACGCCGAGGCTGGGATTTGAACCTTTGAAGAATTACTTTTTAGTTTTAACCTTATAATAAATCCAAATTATAAAACAAGAAATAGTATAATGCCAAAGTAAATCTAAAAATCTAATAAGACCAAGAATGGCATAAGCAGATTGCACTGAAGTTAAATCATTTGGATTAATAGAGGTTAAATTGACAAAGTTTGAAATAATAATATTAAATGGTATTAAAACATCTAAAATAAAAGGAAATATAAAAGGTAAAATTGTTACAGCTTCTATAATAAAAAATATAAACAATTTTACGAAGTCCGGTTTAAAAAATTCTTTCCAGTTCATAATTAAATATTCAATTTTTGGGATAATAAATCCCTTCAAAAACATGTGTTAAAAACTCAAAAGGTTGACAATGCACTCATATTCCTTGTGAACTGAAGTCCGAGCAGAGTGCGGGAAGTTGGATTTGAACCTTTGCATTAAACTTCTCATGCCTGCCAGAATTAGATTTCTCATCCTGAATATTCTTTCGAGTTATCCATATTTCCTTGAAGAATATTTATCAGCTTGAATACAACTCAAGAGAAAAACATACAAGAGAAACGTATTAATACGCACACATTCCATACTTACTTAACTTGATTAGTGAGGATATGCAAGAGATTCTGTAAGAGATTCTAATTCTCGTACGATTTTTGCGCAGTCTGAAAAATTAAGAAAAAAAAAGAAAAATAAAAAAGGGTGAATAAAAAATGCCATTCGAAAATCGCAGACCAGGCGGCTTTGGCGGACCAAGAGAGATGCACAAGGCTGTTTGCGCTGACTGTGGAAAAGAAACAGAAGTTCCTTTCAAGCCAACTGAAGGAAGGCCTGTTTACTGCAAGGAATGTTATCCAAAGCATGCCAGTCCTAGAAGATACTAGGTAACATTTCTAAATTGGTTACTTTGAAACATTTTTTGATTTTTATTTTTTTAATTATGAACGCCGAGGCTGAGTTTTATACTAAAGATATAATAATCGCACATTCTTACAAGGATTGAGTGGAGGATGTGTTACATGCTTGGGGTGCAGTTCAAGAATATTTTAATATCTTTTGTTAAAATCTATATCGACATTTTTTCTAACATATTCGTCTCGAATTACCACATCATTTCTACCTAAAAAATATTTTCTCACCTCATCTAATGATTTATCCATCACATTGGCA